>ERZ773087.425-NODE-425-length-31843-cov-5.092645_pt1 | contig 31843 bp, 27 predicted proteins | sample MGYA00511375_ERZ773087 | MGnify/ENA primary metagenome ERZ773087 (study PRJEB29015, sample SAMEA2737995) | human oral metagenome | biome: human oral; feature: human-associated habitat; material: dental | place: China | collected 2063 ...
CCATGGTAACCAGCAAACCGATAGCCAGCATCAGTATCGCACCGCCTATTTTGCCGCCCACCACCTCGCTAGCAAAGCCCACTAGCTGCTCGATACCGCCGCTCTCGCGCAAAACCGAGCCAAAGCCTGCGGCAACGAGCATGATAAATGCGATAAAGCCCATCATCGCTAGGCCGCTGTCCATGATTTTGTCGATTTTACGGTACTCGATACCGCCCAAAACGATCATGACTAAAAGCCCAAGAAGCGCGCCAAGAGGCATACTCTCTGTATAAATTTGCACTACAAAGGCTACTACCGCGCCGCCTAGCACCGCCCACTCTTTTTTAGTCATTTCTAGGCTTGCGGCTATCTGCGCCTCTTGTTCCTCGCTCGTTTCAAATTTAGTGTGCGCGTAGTCGCGTCTTTTGCGGTAAAAGACGAAAATCGCCAAAAAAAGTCCGACTAGCATCGAGGCTCCGCCTATCCACATCACATCAGAGATCTGGCTCATCTTCACCGTTACGCCGTTGTTTGCTAGCTCTTTTTGTATGATACCGTGAAAGATAAGGCCAAAACCGACGCTAAGGCTAACGTAAGGCGCCTTTAGACCGAAAGTAAGAGCGCAGGCCACGGCTCGGCGGTCGATGCCTAGGCGGTTCATCAGCGGCAAAAGCGGCGGGATGAGAATCGGGATGAAAGCGATATGCACAGGAATCAAATTTTGCGAAAAGCACGCGATCGCGGCGATGATAAGCGCGAAATAGGTACTGGTTTTTGCTAGAGTCTTGCTAACGGCATTTATGAGGATCGCGGTTAGGTTCGTGTCGGCTATCGCGGCTGCAAGCGCGCCTAGCAGGATGTAGCTGAGCGAAGTTTGTAGGTTGCCGCTCATGCCCGTTATCAGCGTAGAAGTTGTAGCCTTTAGCGCGCCCAAAAAGGCCCCTACGCCCTCAAATCCGCCGTGATAGATGAGTCCCGCGACTAGGGCGGAGACGAGGATAGAAAGCAGGATGTTAAACCTCAGCAAACAAAGCGCGGTCATCACGACAATGCTGATAACGACAGGGTTGGTTAGCATTTTTGATCCTTTTTTGATTTTTAAATTTATCGTAGCGCTAAATTTACGACTCGGCGCTAATACAGTCAAATTTAAGCATAGCCCTTAAAGCAAAATCAAGCAAACTAGGCGCCGGGCGCTAAAGCCGTCCTCGCAGCGCAAAAGGCTAAATTTATCCTCCGCGAATTTGGCCCTAAATTTAACCCTAAATCAACGGCGCTAAGACGAACCGAAGTTAAAATTATCGCATTTTTTTTCGCTAGAACCTAAATTAGCCGTTTAATTACGCCTAGCCCATTTGCCCGACTTTGCGCTAAATCTATGAGCGAAAAAGCCCGCAAATGCTAAATTTGCGTACGTTAGGCAAAAGCTAGATTGCCCGGTCGCCGGACGGCTTTTATTTGCCGATACGGCTCATATCCTTAGACGTAAATTTCCTTGCAAGCGGTCGCTTTCGGTTACTTTTAATAATTTTATAATATAAAAATTAAAGTAAAGTAAAATTTAGTCTAGCCAGAGCGTAATCTCGTAAAAATCATCAAAAGGAAACGATATTTAAACCGCTCTTAGCGCGTCTAAAGTCGCGGCTTTAGCTTTAATCCTTGATAAATACGAGCGCTATCAGCGCAAAATCCGCGGTCTAAAACTAAATTTACACACGGCATAAGATTGATAAAATCAAGCGCACAGCGAGATTTTATTTTTATGCGAGCGCAAAGGATATTTGCGGTCAAATTTAAATTTTCGCTTTTGCTCAAATTTAGCGCGCGAATTTCGTAAAGCAAATTTAGCCAAAAATCCAAAGCTCGCCTTGTTCCTCGTATCAATTTAGCGATTTAAAATCGCAAACCGATATTTATTTTGCGTGCAGCTCTTTTGCGTATTTTGATTTTTCCAGATTTTCGATTAGCTTTTGCGTGCGCATATCTCTAGCCTCGGGCACTAGATGAAACCACGTGTCGTGCAGAAATTTACGCGGAAAATAGCTATCTTTATAATCCCCTATCATCTCAAAGCCGTTATCTTCGATGAGCTTTTTTACGTCTTTTAAAAATTTTTGATTATCCGCGGCGTGCGGGTCGTTTGGATCGTAGCAATCATCACCCGCGACGGCCGGATAGGTAAAGATAAATTTAATACCCTTTTCTTGCTCCAGCTTTTTCATAAATTTTAAATTTCGCCTAAAAATATCGTTTATGCCGATCTTGCTACCCGAAAAATCGGTGAAAAATATATACTGCTGGCAGGGCATCTGGGTGTCTCTTGCTTCTTCTACTTTGCCGACGTATTGATAATCTCCGCGCTCGCCGTTTTTAAAATTGGGCGAAAAATCGTGCACGGCTTGCGGCCAACGATGGATAAAGTTGTTAAAATTTATCTTAAACGCCGCCCTATCCCTATAGTCTCTGGTTACGGCGTTCATAAAGGCTTGCGGCGGGATTTGCGAGATAGTTTTTAGCTTTTCTAAAAACGGCAAATAGTCGTAAAAATGATGTAGCTCGAAAAAAATCCCATAGTAATAAGTATCGGGCGGCACGTCGCCGATATAGTAGCGATACTCCAAAGGCAGGATAAAAATATCGCCTTTATGGGCGAATTTAGCCGCGCGGTATAGCCTATGAAGCAGCGGATAGCCGCCGTGATCGCCTAAATTTATCGTTAGCTTGCCAAAGTGCTTTTCAAGCATCAAAGAGTTTATGCCGTGGTATGAGTTTGAGCCGCTTTCTACGATGATGCGGTTTTGATCGGTAGTGTTTGTTATGAGATAGTTTTTGTATGCGTAGTGATGAGCCGACGAAACTCTGATAAGAAACATCGCAAACGCCACATAAGCTCCGATCAAAGCGAGCGTCAAAATAGGAAGCGCGATAAGGAAAATTTTATATTTTTTCAAATTTAATCCTAAAAGTTAAAATACAAAAACGGAGACTCCTGCGCGCCGGAGCTAAAAACAAAAGCCAAAGCAAGCAAAAATGCCGTAAACAGCGCGGCAAGAAAGCCAAATTTTGCTCTAGCGGCCATTTCGTTCGAGTTTCGCCCGAAAACCGTAACCAAAAGCGTGATGCCTATGATTGCACAAAACGTACCCATGGCTATTTGCGGCGTTTCTAGGAAATTTATTTGATTAAATCCTAAAGAATTGCTTATATACTCTAAATAGTTAAAATTTATCTTAACCGAGCTGAAATCAAACATGCCTTTTAGCACCTTCATCGCGCTATCTAGGTCTCTAGCGCGGAAAAATATCCAAGTGATATTTATAAAGTTAAACGTTATAAACCAGGCTAGAAATTTATTCATCGGGCGAAAATGCGCGCCGTAAAATCTACAAATCATCATAGCAAACCCGTGCAGCGCGCCCCAGATAATAAACATCCAGCCCGCTCCGTGCCAGAGTCCACCTAGCAAAAATACGGCAAAAACGTTAGCGTAAGTGCGGTATTCGCCTCTGCGGTTGCCGCCTAGCGGGATATAGATATAATCGCGTAAAAATCTAGAAAGCGTCATATGCCATCTGTGCCAAAAGTCTTGGATGTTTAGCGCTTTGTAAGGGGAGTTGAAATTTAACGGCAGGATAATGTTAAACATATATGAAATGCCGATGGCCATATCGGTGTAACCGCTAAAGTCGAAATACAGCTGAAACGTATAACTAATGCTCGTGATCCACGCCTCGCTCATACTAAGCGTAGGGTAAACGTCAAATCCGTGAATAGCAAATCTAGCGAAAAAATCTGCCACTACGACCTTTTTAAAAAGTCCGATCGAGAACAAAAAAAGCCCGATGCTTAAATTTTTATAGTTTATGCGCTTTAAGCGTAAATTCGCAAACTGCGGCATCATCTCGGCGTGGTGGATGATAGGACCGGCTAAAAGATGCGGGAAATACGTAACGAAAAGCGCGTAGCGAAGGAAGCTGGGTTCTTTTACTTTTTCATGATAGCAATCCACTAAAAACGCTATTTGCGTAAAGGTAAAAAAGCTGATGCCAAGAGGCAAAATAACGTGATGCAGCGGCACGTCTGCGCCGAAAATTCCGTTAAAATTTTCTATCAAAAAGTCGGTGTATTTGTAGTAGGCCAGCAAGGCTAAATTTGCCGCGACGCCCGCCCATAAAATAAGCTTTTTGCGGGAAGGGTGATTGCAAAGCAGATGACCGACGTAGAAGTTAAACGTGATCGAACATAAAATAAGCGGAATATAAATAAAATTCCAATATCCGTAAAAAAATAGCGAAGCGACGGTGAGCCATAAAATGCTTAGTTGGATTAGCTTAAATTTATTTAATATAAAATAGACGCTAAAAGTAATCGGCAAGAAAAAAACGATGAATGCAAATGAATTAAAAAGCATCTCACTCCTTGTTTAAAAAAGAGTTTAAATATACTCAAATTTGATTTAAATTAAGCTTTTTAATCCTAAATTTGATAAAATCGCTCAAATTTCACCAAAAGGATCAAATTTGAGAAGCGACATCATCAAAAAAGGCTATACGCGCGCGCCGCACAGAAGCTTGCTAAGAGCGACGGGGCTAAAGGACGAGGACTTTGAAAAGCCGTTTATCGGCGTGGCAAATAGCTTCATCGAGATCATCCCGGGGCACTTTTTCCTCAACAAATACTCCGAAATTTTAAAAGACGAGATCCGCAAAAACGGCTGCGTGCCGTTTGAGTTTAACTGTATCGGCGTGGACGACGGCATCGCGATGGGGCATACTGGGATGCTTTATAGCCTGCCTAGCCGCGAGCTGATCGCAAACTCGATCGAAACCGTGATGAACGCTCATGCCCTAGACGCTCTAGTTTGCATGCCAAACTGCGATAAAATCGTGCCAGGCATGGTGATGGGCGCGCTTCGCGTGAACGTGCCGACGGTTTTTGTTAGCGGCGGCCCGATGAAAAAGGGCTACACCAAAAAAGGCGAGCCGATCGACCTGTCTACGGCGTTTGAGGCGGTGGGTAAATTTGAAACCAAAGAGATCAGCGCCGAGGAGCTAAAAGAGATCGAGTGCAAAGCCTGTCCAAGCGGCGGCAGCTGCTCGGGGATGTTTACGGCCAACTCGATGAATACGCTGTGCGAAGCGATGGGTATCGCGCTAAAAGGCAACGGCACGGTGCCGGCGCTAACTCCTGAGCGCGAGGAGCTTATCAGGCAGGCTGGACGCCGTATCTGCCAGATAGCGCTCGATGAAAAATACAAAATACGCAACATCGTGAACGAAAAATCGATCCAAAACGCCCTAGTCGTCGATATGGCGATGGGCGGCAGCAGCAACACCGTGCTGCATATCCTGGCTATCGCGCGCGAAGCGGGAGTAAATTTACAGATCGCGGGGCTTAACGACATCAGCCGCAAGATCGCCCACATCGCCAAAATCAGCCCTAGCCTGCCAAATATCCACATGGAGGATATCGACCGCGCGGGCGGGCTAAGCGCCGTGATAAACGAAATTTCACGCCGCGACAACGGACTGCTGGACTTAGGCGCGCCGACCGTCACGGGCGAAAGCCTAGGCGAGCGCGTCGGAGCAAGCGTCATAAAAGACGAAGAGGTCATCCATAAGGTCGAAAACGCCTATTCGGACGTGGGCGGACTGGCGATTTTGTTTGGAAATTTAGCCGAGCAGGGCTGCGTCATAAAAACCGCGGGCATCATCGGCGAGCGCAAATTTAGCGGCAAGGCCGTGTGCTTTAACAGCCAAGATGAGGCGATAGAGGGCATCTCAAAGGGCAAAGTCGGCAAAGGCGACGTGGTCGTCATCCGCTACGAAGGGCCGCGCGGAGGCCCGGGTATGCAGGAGATGCTAAGCCCGACGTCGCTCATCATGGGACGAGGGCTGGGCGCGGACGTAGCTCTCATCACGGACGGCAGGTTTAGCGGTGCTACGAGAGGGCTAAGCGTCGGGCACGTGAGCCCTGAAGCTGCCGAGGGTGGCATGATCGGACTGCTGCAAGACGGCGACATCATCGACATCGACGTGGACACATATGCGATCAACGTACGTCTAAGCGAAGCTGAGATCGCCGAGCGCAGGGCTCAATTTAAACCGCTTGAAAAACCGCTGTCGTATCGCTGGCTGCGAATGTATCGCAAACTGGTAACGAACGCTAGCAACGGAGCGATTTTGGAGGCGTAAGACTTTATATCTAAGATATTTTGGTCAAAACACTAGGTTCTCTTTGGTCTAAATGCACGCAAAACGGTAGCAACTAAAGAGAACCGTTTAAAACATCTAGTAAAAGCAAAATCAGGCGGCAGATACCAACCGAAAGTCGCGGTAAAAGATCTAAACGAAAACAAAAAAATGGTTATAGATTTTATATTTTAGATAAAAATATCGCAAATTAATCTAGCTACATTTTAATTTTATTTAATAATATTTTAGCTACAATTCTTCCTTCTTAGCGTCAAGTTTGACGACCACGTTTTTAGGATACTTAGATGACTACCTCATAGATACGCTTTTAATCTCGAATTTAGTCTCGCGGGGCGAGGAAATTAATACAAAGAAAATTTATGTTTAAAGAATTTAGAACGAAATATCTAACGAATTTCTGGAACGTCGGGCAAGCGATGATTATCCTAGCCGTCGTCGCGACCGTATATTTTGGGATTTTTGGCGGCGGATGGGCGGTAACTGGCGAGATGACGCGCTGGGGAGGCGAGTTTTTGGAACTTTTCGGGATGGATCTTAGCGGCTACTCCTACTACAAGATCACGAACCTTGACGGTAGCCCGCTCACTCGCTTTGAGGGACTTATGCTAATAGGCATGTTCGTGGGCGCCACGATCGCGGCCTTTATGGCAAATAAAGTCAAATTTCGCCTACCCGCAAGCAAAATTCGCGTTTTTCAAGCTATCGTCGGCGGCTTGCTTTCGGGATTTGGCGCGCGTCTGGCCTTTGGCTGCAACCTGCTTGATTTTTTTACCGGGCTGCCGTATTTTTCGCTACATACGTGGCTTTTTGCCGTGTTTATGGTGCTTGGCATCTACGTCGCCGTCAAGGTCGGCAAGCTCCCTATCTTTATGCCTAAAACCGAGCTTAAAAACTTCGGTCCAAAAGGCAAGGGCACGACGCACGACAAAGGCCGCGCCGACCGAAATTTCGCTATCGGCGTGATTATCGCGATTTTAGCGATTATCTGGTTTGCGTATCTTTTGATGCAGGCGCCGGCGCTTGATCTAAAAGTCAAAGCCAGCATCTTGCCGCTTGGACTACTTTTTGGACTAGTTTTCGGCTTTATCATCTCAAAGGGTCAAATTTGCTTTACTTCATGCTTTCGCGACCTGTTTTTATTCGGCAGGGACGTTGCGACGAAGGGCGCTTTTTACGGCATGATAATCGCCACGCTCATTGTTTTCGTGCTGATGCTAAACGGCTACGTCGGCAAGGTTACGAATTTCTCGCCGGCGGTTGCGATCGGAGCGTTTTTATTCGGCTTTGGTATCGTATTTGCGGGCGGCTGCGAGTGCGGCTGGACGTATAGAGCCACCGAGGGGCAGCTGCACTTTATGATCGTGGGCGTCGCAAACGTCGTAGGAACCATGGTGCTAGCCCTTAGCTACGATCTCATCCCGGCATGGATCAAAGACGGCCCGAAAATCCAGCTTTTAGAGGTATTCGGTCCGCTTGGCGGCTTAGCGGTAAACTTATGTTTATTCGTTTCGGCGCTGCTGCTGGTGTTTATCTACAAACGAAATTTCTTCGCCAAAGGAGGCTACTAAGATGCACGAAGACGATTTTGAAATAAGCTATACGCTCGATATCCTAGGCGAGGCTTGCCCGATGCCAGCCGTCGCGACGCTAGAAATCCTACCGAAAATGAAAAGCGGCGAGGTGCTAGAAGTGCTTTGCGACTGCCCGCAGGCGATAAACTCGATCCCTTACGACGCGAGAAACAGGGGCTTTGAGGTACTTAAAATCGAGCAAGACGGCCCGACGCTTAGATTTATCATCAAAAAGCCTTAGTTTAAATTTCGGTGCGGCGCAGGGTTTTGACGCGCCCTGCTCTATTTTGCTACGGCGGGCGGGTAAGTTTGCCGCTTACAAAGTAAATTTTGCTCGCCCGGCCGCGTTTTGCTTATCTTACGTGCTTAAATTTATGATTCGTGCGGCGTTTTGCGTTACCGTTTTCGTCATGCCGAAAATTTACCCGCCGCGCGCGTGTTTCGTATTTTTACGTTTAAATTCGTAGCTCGGCAAAACTCGGAGCAAATTTAAAGCCTAAAACCGACTCCGCTTTGCCAAAGCGCTAAAATTTCCCAATTTATCTCGCGGCGGTTAAATTTAAATCGGTGCATAAGCCTTAAATTTTATTATCTTGCTAGCGCTAAATTTAGCCGCAAATTTACTTCGCCAGCTCAAAAATCTCTTTGATATTTTCCTTCGTGTAGAGCTTGTCTTTACGCCAGTTTGCCGCGTAGTCGTGGGCTAAATTTACGACTTCCCCTAGAGTCTCGCCCTCTATGCCGACGGCTTTTAGGCTAACCGGAGCACCGATTTTACTTAGCCACGTTTTAAATGCGGCGATGCCTTCGTCCGCCGAATTTACGCCGAAAACCTCCCGCGCAAAACGCTCGAATGCGCACAAATTTCGGCTCTTATACCACTTCATCCACGCAGGCATTATGACTGCTAGACCCGCTCCGTGCGCGCAGTTTACGACCGCGCTCATGGCATGCTCGAGCATATGGTTTGGGTAGGAATAGCCGTGCGTGCCGACGTAGGTTAGGCCGTTTAGCGCCATCGTCGCCGCCCAGGCAAACTCGGCTCTAGCATCGTAGTTATCGGGGGCAGCTAGTAAAATTTCAGTCGTTTTCATCACGGTTTTGATGTTGGCTTCGATGTAGAGGTTGATGACGCTAGGCTGTACGCTTGCGGTGAAGTACCCCTCGATGCTGTGCGCGATGATATCGGCGGCGGAGTAGGCTAGGTACTCGCGGCTAACGCTAGCTTGTAGCTGCGGGTTTACGACCGAGACTAGCGGATATAGCACGTCGCCGTGGATGGCGAATTTTTGTTTTGTAGCTTCGTTTGTCACGACCGCGCCCGAGTTCATCTCGCTGCCCGTCGCCGCAAGGGTTATGACGTCAAAGATTTTTAGCGCGCGGCTTAGGTTTTTACCCGTGAAAAAATCCCACACGTCGCCCTCGTATAGCGCGCCAGCGGCGATGGCTTTGGCGCTATCTAGACAGGAACCTCCGCCTACGCTTAGCACGCTATCGGCGTTAAATTTCCTAGCTAGCTCTATGCCTTCGTAAACTTTGCTTAGCACTGGGTTGCTAACTACGCCGCCAAGTTCTATAAACTCTATGCCGTTTTCTTTTAGGCTTGCCGTGACCTTGTCAAAGAGTCCGTCTTTTTTGATACGGTCGCTACCGTAGATTAACAATGTTCTTTTAGCATTAAATTCGCGCATATAAAGCCCGATATTTCGCTCTTTGCCTCTGCCGAATTCGATTTTTACGGGGTTGTGAAAAGTGAAGTCAAACATCTCGTTCTCCTTAAAATTTTAGCTTCATTATAACGATAAAAGCTAAATTTTAAGTAGAACGAGATTTACGGATCAGCGCTTATTCGCGCAAATTTCCAAAGTATTTGTCGTCGTTTTTCTCGACGTGCTTGATGTTAAAATGGACGAATTTATATCCGCCAAAAAGCGCCAAAACCCAAAGAAAAAGAAAAACTATCGCTTCTATCATTTTTATCCTTAATATGCGTGATGATCGCGCTTGATCTCGTCGGCCGTGATCTTTTTGCTATCCATCGCGCGCCAGACCGCGACGATATAGCCCAAAACTACGGGTACCAAAAAGCTTACGTAAAACATTACGTTTAGCGTATAGCGGCTAGAGCTTGCGTTTTTGATGGTTAGCGAGCTTTGCAAATCGCTAAACGACGGATAAAACGCCGTGCCGTTTAGCCCCGATATCAAAAACAACGCGGTAACTACGAGCACGACGCCCGCGCCAAAAGGCACGATGCCGTAGATGCTTTTCGTAAACGCGCCCTTAAATACGCCAAACAGCACGCCGCAAACGCCCGCGACCGCCGCAACGGCTATTATCGGCATATCGGCAAAATTACGAACGTATTTAAACGCGACTACGGAAACTTCGCCCGCTTCGTCGTAACCAAAGCCCGGCTTACTGAGCACCCAAGCGGCAAAAGCTAGAAAAAACGGCAAAAACAAAATCGTATTTTTTAGCACCGCTTTTCTGGCGTTGGCTCTTATCTCCTCATCGTCGATGTTGTTGATGAGGTAGAGCGCTCCGCCTACGCGAGAGAGAAAAAACACCGCGATGCCTAGCGGATAGAGCATGATGTTGCCTAGCGCTTCAAGACCTCGAAACGGCGTTTGCCACTGCACGAAGTTGTGCTCGTTTAGTAAAAAATCGCTTCCCGAAAAAAACGTGCTAACGGCCATACCGATGAGTATAACGCCCAAAGAGCCGTTAATAAAAAGGAAAATTTCATAGGTTTTTTGGCCTAGGAAGTTGTCCGGTTTTTTGCGGTATTCGTAGCTTACGGCTTGGAGGATAAAGCAAAACAAAATCGCCAGCCACACCCAGTACGCGCCGCCGAAGCTTGTCGCGTAAAACAGCGGAAATGCCGCAAAGCACGCGCCGCCAAACATTACGAGCGTAGTAAACGTAAGCTCCCATTTGCGCCCGATAGAATTTATCACCATGTCCTTTTGAAGCTCGTTTTTGCAAAGCCCAAAAAGCAGCGTCTGTCCGCCCTGAACGAACATCATAAACACCAGCAAACCGCCTAGCAAGCTAACTACGCACCACCAGTAAATTTGTAAAAATTCTAAACTAAGCATGGTTTTCAAATCCTATTTTTATCTGTTTTAGCATGATTTTTATCTCGGCTATCAAAAGCACCGTAAATAAAACGGCAAATAGCCAGAACGAAATTTTGATGTTGGTGTCGGCTAAATTCGTCGCTCCCACGCCCACGGTCATGAGGTCTTGCACGACCCACGGCTGACGCCCGACTTCGGCTACTATCCAGCCCGCCTCGATCGCCACTAGTCCTAGCGGGATACTAAATACGCACACCCACAGCAGCTTTTTGAAATTTTCGATATCGTTTGCCATCGTAAGATACGTAACGACCAAAAATAAAGCCAAAAAGTAAGTACCAAGAGCCACCATCAAGTGAAAGCTATAAAACGTAATGCCGACCGGCGGCACGGCGCTTTCCGGGGATTTTAGGTATCCGTAGCCTAGAAATTTCATATTTTGAGCCAGAGTTTGCTCAGCTTGCTCCATCGCGGCTTTATCGCCCGATTTTTTAGCGGCGTTGTAGCTAGCTAGCGCGCTAACGGCTAGCGAACCTTTGGCCATCTTGCTTGCGACGCTCTCTATATTTTGCGCTTCGTTGCCGTAGACTAGATCCTCGATGCCCGGAGTAAAGCTATCAAATTTTCTAGTAGCCATGATTCCAAGCGCGTAAGGCACTTTTAGTTCGAGTAAAAACACGTCCCTGCCGTCGCCCGGTTTTTTAGACGGATCTAGCACGCCCATCGCGACTAGGCCGGCGTTTTGTTCGCCTTTGTAAAGGCCTTCCATCGCGGCTAGTTTCATCGGCTGAGTGCGCGCGACCTGATATGCGCTCTCGTCGCCGCTAAACATCAAAAATAGCGACGTCGCGAGCCCGAAGCTTGCCGCTACGACGATGGATTTTTTAGCCATGATTAGGTGGCGTCCTTTTAGGATAAACCACGCTGAAATTCCTATCACGAAAAGCGCGCTAGCAACGTAGCCGCTAGTTACGGTGTGTAAAAATTTGATGATACCCACCGGGCTAAGCGCTACCTCGAAGAAATTTTCCATCTCCATTCTAGCCGTCGCGGGGTTAAATTTCATACCCACCGGATACTGCATCCAGCCGTTTGCGATGAGGATCCAAAGCGCGCTCAAATTTGAACCGATAGCCACGAGCCAGGTCGAGATGAGGTGAAATTTCTTACTAACTTTGTCCCAGCCAAAAAACATAACGGCAAAAAACGTCGCCTCCATAAAGAACGCGAGCAAGCCCTCGATAGCTAGCGGCGCGCCGAATATATCGCCGACAAACCAGCTGTAGTTCGCCCAGTTGGTGCCGAACTCAAATTCCATTATGATACCGGTAGCCACGCCGATAGCGAAGTTTATACCGAAGAGTTTGAGCCAAAATTTGGTGATTTTTAGCCACTGCTCGCTGCCGGTTTTGACGTAGATGCTCTCCATAATGGCGATGATAAAACTAAGTCCCAGCGTGAGCGGAACAAACAAAAAGTGGTAAATCGCGGTGAGCGCAAACTGCGCGCGCGACCAATCGACCGAAGCGATTTCAGACATTTTATTCCTTTGTCAAATTTGAAATTACGAAGTCGGCTTTTGCCTCGTCGCTCTCAAATTTAGAATTTAAGCTTTCATTAAAGATAAATACTTTTAAAATCCCGAACATTATAAGCAGCTTGATGGCTATGACGAGCCACAGGCTCTTTCCGAGTTTCATATTTCTAAAGCCGTCGATATACAAAGACGAGATGTTTTTGAGATATTTTTTAATCATAGCTTAATATACTACAGAAATTTAACTTAAAACATTATTTTAAAGTTTCCGTTTTATAAATTTTTTTCTTTAGCTATCAAGCGTTTATAAATTTTAAATAAGGTATAATCGCGCAAAAAATTAAAAGGCGCGATATGCAAAAAAATCCAAACGAAACAAAGTATATTTTTATAACCGGCGGCGTGCTAAGCTCGCTGGGCAAGGGCATCGCGGCGGCTTCTATCGCCACGCTTCTTAAAAACACGGGCTTAAAGGTGAGCATGCTAAAAGCAGATCCCTACATCAACGTAGATCCCGGCACTATGAGCCCGCTCGAGCACGGCGAGGTTTTCGTCACCGACGACGGCGCGGAGACGGATCTGGATCTGGGGCACTATGAGAGATTTTTAGACGAGAGCCTAAGCCAGGATAATAACTTCACCACCGGCCGCGTTTATAGCTCCGTCATCGAAAAAGAGCGCAGAGGCGATTATCTGGGCAAAACGATCCAAGTCATCCCGCACATCGTAGGCGAGATCGTGGACCGCATCAAAAAGGCGGGCGAGGGTCGCGACGTACTGATCGTTGAGATCGGCGGCACGGTAGGCGACATCGAGGGCTTGCCGTTTTTAGAGGCTATCCGCGCCCTTCGCATAGAGGTCGGCCGCAAACGCGCGATGAATATCCACCTAACTCTCGTTCCGTTTATCAAAGTCGCGGGTGAGCTAAAAACTAAACCGACTCAGCACAGCGTCGGCGAGCTACGCCGTATCGGCATTAGCCCAGATATGATCATCTGCCGCGCCGAGCAGCCGCTAAACCGCGAGCTAAAAGATAAAATAGCCGCCAGCTGCGGCGTAGAGCGCAACTGCGTCATCGAGAGTATAGATTCGGCCAGCATCTATCAGGTGCCTCTCGCGTTTTATAACCAAGATATTTTGACCCCGATCGCCGAAATTTTAAATTTGGGCGAACTAAAGCTTGATATGCGCAACTGGGACAGCCTAGTTAAGCGCATCATCGCGCCGACGAAAGAGACCACGATAGCGTTCGTGGGTAAATACGTCGATCTCAAAGAGAGCTACAAGAGCCTGACCGAGAGCATCATCCACGCGGGCGCGAGCCTTGACACGAGGGTAAATTTAAAGTGGATAGATAGCGAGAAAATCGAGCCTTCAAACGTCGAGGAGCTACTAAAAGACGTGGGCGGCGTGCTAGTTGCCGGAGGATTTGGCGAGCGCGGCGTGAGCGGCAAGATCGAAGCGATCAAATACGCCCGCGAAAACGGCGTGCCGTATCTTGGCATCTGCCTAGGCATGCAGCTGGCGCTCATCGAGTTTGCCCGCAACGTGCTAAAGCTCGAGGACGCAAATTCGGTCGAATTTAAGCCAGGGTGCGTAAATCCTATCATCTATCTCATCGATAGCTTCATCGACGCGCACGGCCAGACGCAGATCCGCACGCACCAAAGCCCGATCGGCGGCACGATGAGGCTTGGCGCTTACGCCTGCGACGTGAAGCCGGGCTCGCTTCTAAGTCAAATTTACGGCGGCGCCAAATGCGTCAAAGAGCGCCACCGCCACCGCTACGAGGCAAATCCGAAATATAGAGCCGAATTTGAAGCAAACGGCCTGATAGTTAGCGGCGAGAGCGACGGGCTGATCGAGGCCGTCGAGCTTAGCTCGCCTGCGGCGGGCGCTAAAAACTCGCATCCGTGGTTCGTCGGCGTGCAGTTTCATCCGGAATTCACTAGCCGTCTAACAAGTCCAAATCCCGTAGTTTTGGGTTTTATCAAAGCTAGCCTAGAAAAATCGAAATAATCAAATTTAGAGCCGCTAGGCTCTAAATTTGATTCATAAATTTACTTCCATTAAATTTAAAATTTTACGCTCGCGTTCACCTTTTTTAAAAACATTAAATTTGTAAAGAGTATCAATTCTGCAAAGCTTTTAAATCCGTATCCAAGCCGTAAAATAGCCGCTTTGTTTACAATTATAAGAAATTAAATTTCAAAAAGCTATAATTTGCGCATTAGAAAATAAAAAAGAAGGAAAAAGATGAAATTTGAACCAAAATTTAGCCTTTTTTGCGGCGCGATAGGGGTAAATTTGACCCCCGAGGTGAGCGAAAATTTAGGCAAAAACGGTGGCAAGGTGGCAAAATTTGATGGCGAGGCTTACGCGAAAGCCCGTCAAAACGATGTTAAATAAGGAAAAGATAAAGGAATTACTGAGCCAAAGATTTGAAAATGACATTCACAAAAAACTTTCAGAAATTCCTACGCCCGATGCGTTAAAGGATGTATTTAAGGGTGCCGAGCGTATAAAACGCGCAATCGAGCAAAACGAAAAGATCGTTATCGTAGGCGACTACGATGTGGACGGAGTAATCGCTAGCGTCATAATGGCCGAGTTTTTCGATGATTTGGGCGTTAGCGAGTATTTCGTACGTATCCCAAATCGCTTTAGCGACGGTTACGGACTAAATCCGCAAATCGTCGAGGAGATCGCAGACGCAGGGCTCATCGTGACCGTAGATAACGGCATCTCGGCAAACGACGCGGCTCAAATTTGCAAGCAAAAGGGCATCGATCTCATCATCACCGATCACCACATGCCGCCCGACGTCCTGCCCGAGGCCTACGCGATCATAAATCCAAAGCAAAAGGATTGCCCTTTCCCAAACGTCGAAATTTGCGGCGCTCAGGTCGCATGGTATCTAGTCGGCGCGCTAAAAGACGTGTGCCGCATCAACTACGATATGGGTAAATTTCTCGATCTCCTCGCCATCGCGATAATCGCTGATATGATGGAGCTTCGCGACCTAAACCGCATCCTCGTTAAGCTTGGCGTAAACCGCCTAAACAGCTCGCGCAGGCCCGCATTTACCGCGATAAAGCAGCTTTACGGCAAGGATAAATTTGAGTGTGACGACATCAGCTTTCTCATCGCGCCGCTCATCAACTCCTCGGGCCGTATGGACGATGCGAGCGTTTCTTTTGAGTTTTTGCGTGCTAAAAACTTAGACCGCGCCTGCGAATGCCTCGACACTATCGTGAGCTTTAACAACTCGCGCAAGGAGGAGGAGCGCACGCTTTTTGAGTGCTCACTAAAGGACGTGCGTGAGGACGAGCATATCATCGTGACGTGGGGCAGGGGCTGGCACGAGGGGGTCATCGGTATCGTCGCATCGCGTCTGGCAAAGCAGTTTAAAAAGCCCGCCATCGTCTTTAGTATCGACGAAAACCGAGCCAAAGGCAGCGCTAGAAGCGTGGGCAAGCTAGACATCCTCTCGCTCATCGCTAGCCACGAAAATTTACTCGCGGGCTACGGCGGACACAAAGGGGCGGCAGGCATCGTGATAGATCCGGCAAATTTAGAAGCGTTTAAAAACGCGATAAATAGCTCGTGTATGCTGATGGATCTGCACGAATTTAGCGCGTTTGACGAGCCTCTAGGCGAGATAGAGGCGGGCGAGGTGGATTTTGAACTGCTTGAAATTTTGGAGCATTTTGAGCCCTACGGACAGAAAAATCCGCGTCCGCTCTTTGAGATCAAATCCGCTGTCGTCAAAAATAAAAAACTAATCGGCAGGGAGCAAAATCACCTAAAACTCATCCTGCAAAAAGACGGTAAGTGCCTCGAGGCGCTATTTTTTAACTTCACTCGCGAGCCGCATGCGGGCGAGAGCATAGACCTCGTTTTTTCGGTATCGAAAAACTCGTTTCGCGGACTCGTCACGCCGCAGCTACTGGTAAAAGAGATATCGTGAATTTGGCTCGCTATGCCTGGATTTTGGATTAAATTTAGAGATTTTTCGGCGGGTATTTTATGGCTAAATCTAAACAAATAAAAAATAAATCTAGCAAAAAGAAAACTATTTTTAGTCAGTTAATAACCTATGATATTTTATTTTATACGTTTATCGCTATCGTCGCCGTTATCCTCTATATCATTAGCACGTTTACTCATAGCAAGAAAAAGATAGTCTGCGAAGAACAGCCGCCCGAAGTCATGCTAGCAGCACTCAGAGAAGGTACGCCGGACGCGATAAAAGAGGCAATGAAAAAGGTAAACTGTAGGGAAGTAGAAGTATACAAGTATTCTCGACATAAAAGATTTTTCTCAAGAAGAATGCGCTAAATAAATTTAATTTAATATTAACATTTAAACTTGCGCTTAAATTCGGCAAAGTTATGCGATAAAATTTCAAATCGCACCACAAAACGGTAATTTATCGCAAATAAAATAGAAATTTAAAACCTACGAGATAAATTTAAGATTTTGTAAAAATTCATTTTTGATATTTGCCGTCTTGTTTAAGGCATGACTCTAGTTTCATATCGAATTTAAAAGCAAAATGCCGCAATTTAAACACGCAATCGTCATCACGGGCAGCATCGGCAGCGGCAAAAGCACGGTTTGCGAGATACTCCGCAAGCAGGGATTTGAGATCATCGACGCGGACTCTATCGCTCACGGACAGTTAAATTTATGCGCAAGCGAGGTCGCGGCGGAGTTTGGAGACGAGGTTTTAAGCGGCGGCAAAATCGATAGAAAAAAGCTCGGAGCGCTAGCGTTTAAGGACGCGAAAAAGCTAAAAATTTTAGAGCGAATTTTGCATCCAAAGATTAGGCTTGAAATTTTATCTCGCGCGGCAAAGCTAGAAAGCGCGGACAGGACGTATTTTGTGGATATTCCGCTATTTTTTGAAAGGAGGGACGCTGGCAAAAGAGCTTTTAGCTCAGCTAAAGTGTGATTTTCCTTACATTGGCATACTAGCTATCACGCACCAAGAGGAGCTTAAATTTATTTTTGACAAGGTTGTAGGTATCGGCTCTAGCTAGTAAATTCGGCTACCCGTAGCGCAACCGATGCAAGCTTGACTTTACAAAAAAAACGATAAAATTTTATACAAATTTATTAACAGGAGAAAAATGAAAAAGATTTTATTTTCATTGGTTTTGGGTGCATTCGTGATGATCAGCTGTGGAAGCGACGAGGCAAAAACGCCTGAGGAATTGGCCGCAAAACTCGTTAAAACCATCAAAAATAACCCGGCAGGTATCGCGTTTTTGGTTAAAACAGGCGGCAAAGATAAGCAAGACAAAATAGCAAAAAAGATAGAAAATGAGCTAGAAAAAAATAAATCGGATAAGATACTTGACGCATCCGTTTATAGGATAGACGTGCTGGACCCTAGACATACCGAGCTTGCGATTAAAGTACAATTTTCAAGCGGAGAGAGGATTCGTAGATTTAATATTGAAAAATTTGACGAGACTTGGTATTTAAAAAATCCGTTTTAAATTTAAGCCTGGAGCCAAATCGCCCAAAAATTATTAAAAGCAACCTTTGCTTTTAATTCCAGCGATAAAGCGCGAATAGCTAACATCTCGGCGGCACGCAGCGTTAACGCGCGCTACCCGTAAGCGGCAAAAGTCGCGCTTTAGGGCGTCTGTCGCCGGCTAAGCTTGCTAGCGCTGCGCCAAAAACGTACAAGTAGTCTCGCCAAAAAGCAAAACGTTAAAAGTTGCGATTAAAATTTCAGTGATTTAAAATTTTAAGCCCTTTTAAAAATGCAAATTTAACCGCAGCGTCGCTCTCAAAAGATTTTGCGTCAAATCCCTGTGAGGTGCCGGCAAATTTATCGTAAAGCTTGTAAAATCTGCCTCTAAAAGAGCAGTCGTTTAAAAATACGTTAAAAAACGCCTCCGCAGCGTCCCTACCGCCGAAATAAAACATGAAAAAAATCGGATATAAATCGGTATCTTTTAAATTCGGATTAAATTTAGTCCCATGCCGCATCATAAACTCCGCCGCCTTTTGCTTGTCCTCAAACAGCTCAAAAATAGGCAGCGCGTAGTCCTTGATAGCTGCGCTAATCTCGCGTACGCTAGACTCAAAGCCGGCACCGGCAAGCTGCCAGTCGCGAAACTGTTTGTGCGGCGTGAGATAGCCTAGCTGCTTGGCAAACACGAGATCAGTTGCGTATGGTAGCTCCTCTTGCATCAGTTTTTTTAGGCTTTTGCAGTAGATCGCGATGTGCGGCAGGATCTCTACGCTACCCTCGTGATTATGCATGCTTGATTGAAAATAAATCTCGAACGAAACGTCCTTGGCGGCGCTTTTTTTACTTAGTTTTTGCCCCTTTTGCGCGGGCTTAAAGTCCGCAAAATTCACCGCGATTTCATTGCAGCCGTTTAAAAATATCTCTCGCGGAGTCATGATTTTCCTTTAAATTTCTCGTTTAAATTCGGGCGTTTTGCTATCTGCTGCAGAGTTTAGCCTAGCTTGCACGACCTTTTGCATCGCTTGATTTTTCTTGTTTTTGGCTAAAATTTGCAGCCTCCTTTTGCCGATGCGTTTGTCGGCAGCCTTTAGGATATTTGCAAGCCCCCACTCATCGGCATCAAAATGCTTTTTAAACAGCTCATCTTTGGGCGTGTCGATATATTCGCGGATAAGCTCACCGATGTCGCTTATGCCGCTATCATACGGATAAAATTTTGCTAGGGGAGCGCCGCCCTGCGCTAGGCTTTTTATGCGGCCGTCTTTTAGCGCGAAATCCTTCGGGTAATCAAAAATGATCTCGCCCGCAAGCGTGATAAAATATCGCGGCAAATCCGTGCCGCCGCGCCTGCTTTGCATCCTATAAACCGTGCAGTGTATCTGAAAATCGATGCCCTCGTCCACGAGTTCGTAAAACCGTTTTTGAAGCTTGCTCCAGCGTTTCATTTTTACCCTTTATTTCGTTTTTTAGGTTGATTAGCGCATCGGAGCGTATGATAGCACGCGGCTATAAAATACATCTTAATCTAAATATGAATTTTAATTAAACATTTTTAAAATACGACCGAGCGGACGGCGGCGCAAATTTTTAGCCCTATTTAGCGGCTAAACGTATGCTGACTCTACTCGTCTTTAAAACCGACCCGCTTTTAAAGCATAAATTTGACCTAGCTTTTTAATGGCTTTTGCAGGATTTTGGGCAAAGCAGCTAAATTTACTCGCAATCTTTGCTTTCAAGCTTTACTCGAATCAACTCTTTAGCGCCCAAAAAATAGACAAAATCCACGCCGTCAGCTATCTCGCGTACGGCCTTTAACCGCGTATCCTCGCAAAATTCTTTTTTGAGTTCCTTTGTTTGCTCCTCTTTTAGCTCGGCGATATCTTTATCATTTAACGCGTTTTCATCCATTTCTAGCCCTTTACCAAGCGCATAATGATAAACAAAACGGCGGTTTTCGCAGACGATTTTTTCTAGCGTATTTATCTCGTCTAGTTTTCTCGGGAGACCTAAATTTAGTCGCACCAGCATTTCTTTTACGTTTGACGCTTCGCATAGATTTTCTTTCATTTGTTCTTTTGTGTATTCTACTTTACTGCCTATAAAAACTTCTACGCCGATCCAGATCGCGACGGCGATGCCTAAGATAATAAATAAAAATTTGTTGAGTTTGTTTAGGTTTTGATTTAGTTTTTGTATATCCATTTTTGCTCCTTAAATTTAAGGCGGTATTTTATCGGAAAAAACGAAAAACAAAAATTAAAATTTGGAGCGGAATTTGTTTTATTGTGATTTTTTTTTGGGGGGGTGAACGATAAAATTTAATTAAGGTAAATAATAAAGAAAAAGGAGCGGGAAGCCGCCCCTGGGTATTATAAAGCAGCCTTTGCTTTTGAAGCTAGCTCGCTGAAAGCTTTTGCGTCATTCATAGCTAGATCGGCTAAGATTTTTCTATCAAGCTCGATATTTGCTTTTTTAAGTCCCGCGATAAAGCGCGAATAGCTAATGTCGTTTAGGCGGCACGCAGCATTTATGCGCACTATCCACAAGCGGCGGAAGTCGCGTTTCTTGCGGCGTCTGTCGCGGTATGCATAGACCAAACTTCTTTCTAATTGCTCTTTAGCTTTTCTAAAGTGTTTGTGTCTAGCGCTGAAAAAACCTCTAGCTAGTTTTAAAACTTTTTTATGGCGTCTTCTTCTAACTACGCCCGTTTTTACTCTTGCCATATTTATCCTTTACAAATCGGCGCTCACTGAGTGAGTCTTGCCCCAAATTCGGGGGAGTTTGGAATGACTTTTCGTCAAAAACTTAAATTCCGAGCATCGCTTTAACGCTTGCGACGTTTGTGCTGTCTACGTATTGAGGCGAGCGTAAATCTCTCTTGCGATTGCGAGATTTTTTAGTCAAAATGTGGCTTCTAAAAGCTGAGCCTCTTTTGATCTTGTTTTTGCCCACTTTAAAACGTTTAGCAGCGCCGCGAACTGTCTTCATCTTAGGCATACTAATCCTTTTAAAATTTCTTTTACGCCTTACGCGTAAGAGTGGGATTATACCCAAAATTCCTTTAAGAAATTTAAATTTAACACGTCGCGCGATAAAAAGACAAAACAAATTTACAATAGAATCTTGAAAGTAGCTTAAATTTTAGATTTAATTAATATTTTTAGTCCTATAATTTCACTTAGATTTATTATCTCAAATCAAGGAGTAACGATGAAGATAAAGTTTCTCGCCTCTGCGGCGGCAATAAGCGCAATGTTTTGCGCAAACGCGCTAGCTTGCACGACTATTTTGGTTGGAGAGGGCGCCTCTGACGACGGCTCTATGTTGATAGCTAGGAGTGCCGATAGCAAGGCGATAAAGGCGCAGGTGTTTTTGATACATCCGAAAAAATCCAATCAAAAAGGCGTCCACAGCTCAAAAGCGCATGACGGGGCGAATGATTTTACATATCCGCTACCAAAAGAGGGCATGAGATACACTACGATAGCAAACTCCCACACCAAGCTTCACGGCGCTGTCGGCTACAATGACGCGGGCGTGGGCATCAGCGGTACCGAGACCATCTACGCTAAAGACGAACTGCTAAAAATCGATCCGTATAACGAAGCTACAGGCATCACGGAGGACGATATTCCCGACGTCTTGCTGCCTCGTATGAAAAGCGCGGCGCAGGGCGTAAAGCTGCTCGGCGAGATCGTGGAAACTACGGGTGCGGGAGAGGGTTTTGGCGTAGTGTTTGTGGATAAAAACGAGCTTTGGTACTTTGAAACCGGCACCGGTCATCACTGGATGGCGGTTAAACTACCAAAAGACGAGTACTTCGTCTCCGCAAACCAAGGCAGACTACAAAACTACAAAGAAAACGATCCAAATTTTATGGGATCGAAAAATTTGATCAAATTTGCCCAAGATAACGGCGCCTACGACCCGGCAAAAGACGGCGAATTTCAGTTTACTAAAGCCTACACCAGAGACGACGATAGAGACGTTACTTATAACTATCCGCGCGTTTGCTGGGTGCAGCAGATGTTTAATCCCGAGCTAAAAGACAAGCAGACCCTTGACGGCGGCAACTATCCGGTATTTTTAAAACCGGCTAAAAAGCTAAGCGTACAGGATCTAAAAAATGCTCTTAGATCTCACTACGACGGCACTGCATACGATAACTACGCGAGCAAAGACGAAAATCAAAAAAATATCTACCGCGCTGTAAGCGTCTTTAGAACCTACGAGTCGCACGTCATGCAGGTGCGCCCGTGGCTACCCCAAGAGATCGGCAGAGTGACCTACGTGGCGCTGGGCATGTCGGAGCTTGGCGTTTATTTGCCGTATTACTATGGCCTCGACAAATTTATCGACGGTTACGACAAGGGCTCGTATAAGGCCGACGACGAGTCCATTTATTGGACATATAGAAAGCTGCAAACCCTCGTGATGATGGACTATGAGAAGTATTCGCCTGTCGTGAAAAAGGCCTACAAGGAGTTTGAGGACGCGCTCGCAGTCAAACAGGCTAAATTTGAAGACGAATACGTCAAACTCTATAAAAAAGACAAAGCCAAAGCAAACAAGCTGCTAAACGAATTTTCGATAAATATGATGAAGGAAGCCAAGGCTTTAACGCAAAATTTGACGAACGAAATCTTTACGATGCTAACTGACGACACCGACACCAAGCTAAAATCGCTAAACAAAGGCAAAAAAGACTAGGCAAATTTACGGGGCGGCCTGCCTCGTAAATTTTGCGATAGGCGCAACCACCAGCAAGCTAGGCTAAATTTAGCGGCTAATTTTATTCGCGTAAATTTAGCCGCAGATTTTAGGCATTAAATTTAATCCGAAATTTAGCCGAAATTTCCGGCTCCTTTACCGATTTATTACGATTTCTAGCTAAAATCGCAGTGAAAAAAATCAAAAGGAAATCCAATGGAAAACAAAATCATGGATAGCGTCAGAGGCGGATTTTGGACGAAGCCAGTCATCATTTTCGTCTTGCTTTTGCTGCTGCTTATCCCGCTAGGTTTCATCAGCTCGATGATCTCTGACCGCGCCTACGTCAAGCGCACCGCCGAGGAGTCCATCATGCAGCCAGTCGGCGGCGAGCTTAGGATCGAAGGCGTTTTAATCTCGGTGCCGTACAAAAAACAAGCGGCCGTCTATAACGAAAACGGCGTACCTACGGTATCGCAGACTACCGAGCAAATCATGATAGCGCCGCAGTCTTATGAGCTATCGACCCAGCTAAATCCGCAGTATCTAAAGCGCGGTATCTTTAGCGTGCCCGTTTTTAACGGCGAAGTCGCGCTAAAAGCCAAATTTGCCCCGCTAAATTTCGAGCAGCTAAATATCGCGGAAAGCGACGTTTTGCTAAGTGAGGCGACGCTAATTTTAGGCGTAGGCAGCAAAAAGACCTTTACCGCATTTCCCGCGCTAAAAGCAAACGGGCAGGATCTCGCGCAGTCTTTTGCGCCGCCTAAATACTCGCCCTTTGGGCAAAGTGTCCACTACAAGCTACCCCCAAATTTAGCAAGTGGCGGCTTTGAGCTAGCGGGCACGCTATCTATGCAAGGCGGGCAGAGCGCGAGCTTCGTTCCCGTCGGGCAGGATAATAAATTTGACGTAAAATCCTCGTGGAGCTCGCCGTCTTTTAGCGGCGGCTGGCTGCCTAAATCGCGCGAAGTCACAAGCAGCGGCTTTAACGCGCAGTGGGAGATCTCGGGCCTTAGCACCGGCGTTCCGCAGGCGTGGATCATGAACGGCGGACGCGATATACGGTTTGAGGGCGTCGAGGCTAGCTTCATCAGCCCCGTAAACAACTACTCGCTCATCGCGCGCTGCGTGACCTACGCGATCTTGTTTTTAGCGGTGCCGTTTTTGGCGATATTTTTGTGCGAAATTTATAGCCGCGTGCGCATCCACCCGATCCAGTACCTACTCATCGGGGTCGCCGACGTGCTGTTTTACCTACTCGTGCTATCGTTTTCCGAGCATATTAGCTTTCTGGCCAGCTACCTCATCGCGGCCGCAGCCGTGTGCGCGACGATACTTTTCTACGGCTCGGCGATCTTTCGGGCGCGCAAATGGGGCGTATTTATCGCGCTCGTACACGGGGTTAGCTACTGCTTGCTCTACGGTATCTTGCAGTCCGAGGACTACGCGCTTTTGATGGGCAGCGTGATGATATTTGCGGTGATAGCGCTTGTTATGTATTTGACCAGGAAGATAGATTGGTACGAAAACGGGCTGAAAATTTAGCTTTTCGGCTCGTCTCGCGAGCGCTTTTAAATGATTTTTGCTTCGCTGCGCTCGCAACTGTAAGCAGAACGTAAATTTCGCCCTGCGACAGACTATACGTCTAGTCTTGGGACGAAATTTAATTCAAAACATTTAAAATCATCTCACAATACTTCACCTTAACTTTTTTACGTTCAAATTTTGAAGTCAAATTTGCAAATTTGAGTCGCCGAGACCTGCACCTTGAAAATGCAAATTTAAACCTGCGACGCTTTGCCTGCAAGGCAAGGTAGTGTCGCCACCCCCTTTACAATAAAGTAAAAAACAACCTCAAACGGTTATTTTTTACGCAAAGAAATCTAACTCGCAATACCAAATTTGGCATCTTAAAGGCGCGGGTCTCGATGCGTAAATTTGGATTCAAATTTATTCAAAATCGGGTCCGTCGCAAATTTACGGCAGGCGATTTGTGCGCGTATTTTGCCGCCTTTGCGAAGGAGCGGGCCGAATTTATAACCGCGAAAGCAAAAAGCGGTAAAATGCGCTAAAAAAGGAAAATCAATAAAATGAGCGAAAATTTACAACATGGCAGTGCGGGCGGGCTGATTTTGGGTATAGAAAGCAGCTGCGACGACAGCTCGGTGGCGCTGCTCGATATCGAGACGCTGGAGCTAAAATTTCATAAAAAAATATCGCAAGACGCCGAGCACTGCGCATTTGGCGGAGTGGTGCCGGAGCTGGCCGCCAGGCTTCACACAGCCGCGCTGCCTAAAATTTTAGAGCAGATCAAACCCGAGCTAGCGCACGTCAAAGCCGTCGCCGTCACGAACGAGCCGGGGCTATCCGTGAGCCTAGTGGGCGGCGTCGCGATGGCAAAGGCGCTCGCCTCGTCGCTGCGCGTGCCGCTAATCGCCGTAAATCACCTCGCCGGGCACGTGTATTCGCTATTTTTGTCGCAGGAGGCGCGGCTACCCGCAGGCGTGCTGCTCGTTAGCGGCGGGCACACGATGGTGCTAGATATCGGCGCGGACGGAGCCGTGAGCGTGCTGGCTGCGACGATGGACGATAGTTTCGGCGAGAGCTTTGACAAGGTCGCAAAGATGCTGGGGCTGGGGTATCCGGGCGGCGTAGCGGTCGAAAAGGCGGCAAAAAGCGGGCGTGAGAGGTTTAAATTTACCGTGCCGCTGCTTGGCGACGCGCGCACGGCGTATAGCTTCTCGGGGCTAAAAAATCAAGTCCGCGTCGAAACCGAAAAGCTCGCCGCAAGCGGGAATCTGGGCGCGCAGGAGATCGCGGATATCTGCTTTGCCTTTGAAAATACCGCTTGCAAGCATATCTTAAACAAGCTGGAAAAGATCTTTGCCCAGCGTAAATTTGAGCGTTTCGGCGTCGTGGGCGGAGCAAGCGCGAATCTAAATTTACGCTTCCACCTAAAGGCTCTATGCGATAAATACGGCTGCGAGCTCATCTGTGCGCCGCTAGAGTTTTGCTCCGATAACGCCGCGATGATTGCGCGCACAGGACGCGAAAAGTACCTGCGCGGCGAGTTTGCGGGGCTTGATCTGCAGGTGAGTCCTAGAAGCGAGCTAACGAGGATTTAGATTTGGTTTTAAAGCGGCGCGGCAAAATTTGAGTTTCGGTCGTAAATTCGGCTGCCATTGTCGTCAAATTTGCGTAAATTTAGCCTCTGTGCAGTGTAAAGACGCGGGTTTTGAGCGGACGGTCGGTCGCGGAAAAAGCGCGCCTACGAAATCTCCGTAAATTTAAAACCAGACTTTGCACGTCATGGAGCAAACCGGTTAAAGCCTGATTTGTCGCGACGCCAAAAACTAAATTTATCCACATCCAAAAACAGACTGCAACCGTCTGGTAGCGCCCAAACGCAAATTTGCCTGCCTTGGCTCAAACGGCGGCAAAAACAAATCGCATTAAACTAGGCGCGGCGTTTCGCAAGCAAATTTGGTAGCAAGCGTCAAATTTAAGCCTCAAAATCGCTTTATCAAAAACGCTATCGCGACGATCGCCGCAAACGTTAAGACTGAATAAATTAAGATTTTGTCTATGCTTATATTTGCGCCGACTTTTCGCTCGTAAAATACGCTTAATTTGTATTCCGAGCTCTTAAGCGTGCGCCATGCCGCAAAAATCGCCGTAACTAAAAGCAGCGAGCAAAATTCTCGCGGCGGCAAGCCTCTAAAATCCTCCTAAAATAAAACGGTCGCAAAAAACGCCGCCAAGCAAAACAGCATAAAAAATATCCAGCTCAAAGCGATGAAAAATACGGCGTCCATTTTGCAATCTATGCCGTGATTTTTATATGCTGCGACCCTAAAGCCGATATAAACGGCAAGCAATGCGCAAGATAGTATCATGAGCGGGTTAAATAGCGCAGAAAACGTCATTTGGCCAGTCTTCGCGCCCAAGATAGACGCCATGGGCGCAAAAGTAAAAAAGGATAAATAAAGCTCTAGCCTGGAAAATGAGACCAAGCAGCATTTTGACGGTTTTTAGCAAAGATTTTCCTTTGAACTTCGGGCGGTTTGGAGGTTAAATTCGCCTAATTTTATCCAAAATCAAGCTAAATTTATCCGCCTGTGCTTTAACCTAGCCTTAAATCGCGCTATTTAAAACAGACGCGGCATAAGTTTTGTCTCGCGCCAAGCAAATTTAAAGTCAAGCCTGTTTGCAAGTCGGTTTATTTACCGCGATAAAGACCGGCTCGCCTGCGCCCAAATTTAGATTTAGCTAAAATTCGGCGGTAAAAATAAATATAAATTTAATCATCCCGTAAATGCGGTCGGTAACGACATAAATTTGCGTAATCTTAGACCCCGATTAAGCAATTTTCGCCGAGCGCCGTTTGCGCAGGGGTCGCCTCTATCAAAAACAAGAAAGAGGCTAAGGCGGTTTTGCGAGGACGAAATTTGCTTTTTAGCTCAAATTCGGCGACTTCTATCGTCAAATTTTATTTGCGCGAGACGCTTAAATTTGCAATGCGACGAGTCGCCTTTTGGTTTATAAATTTAGCCCTTTTATCGCTCGTAAAATTTCATCCTCGAGGGCTAAAAAATCCTTTGCGATGACGATAAATTCGTTGTTTTTTAGCGAGGCGGCGTCGTAGATCGGGGCTTTGAGCGTCGCTAGATCGATCATCTTTGCGCCCGCGCCCGCAGCGATCATCTCGCCCGCGGCGTTGTCCCAGATAGAGCTTGGCGAGTAGCGCATGTAAGCACCCGCGAGATTTTCGGCGATGCGGCAGTATTTGATCGCCGAGCTTAGCCGCGCGATGTCCAAATTTAGCGCGCTTGCGAGCTTACCGGCCGTTACGTTTTTGCCGCGTTTGCCGCTGATTATCGTTTGCGGTGCATGCTCTTTTGCGGCTAGAGCTTGCGGGATAAACGCGCCGTTTTTATAGAGCTCTTTTTGCGTTCGTCCGCCTTTTACCGCGCTATAAATTTCGCCGGTAACGGGCACGTAGATGACGCCAAGAACCGGGCGACCGTCTTCTATGAGCGCGATGCAGACGCAAAACTCGCCGCTACCCTCGATAAAATCCTTCGTGCCGTCTAGCGGATCGATGAGCCAAAACGTCTGCGCGGACTCGCCTAAAATCTTTTCCTCTGAGCAAATTTGGATTTGCGAGCTTTTTAGCGTTTCAAATATCGTAGCGTTTGCTGCGATATCGGCGGAGGTCACGGGCGAATGATCGGTTTTTAAATTTACCTCGAAATTTGAGGCGTTTTTGTTGCGCACGATTTTGGACAAGGTTGAGCGGGACGCTAAAATCTCGTCGTCAAAGCCCTTGTGGACGTAAAATTTCATTATCTCGTCGCCTGCTTTTATGGCCGCAAGCTTGGCTAGGTTTAGTAAATTTTGCATTTTGGTTTCTTTTAAAAAGGCTCGTCTTTTGAGTGCTTTTTGTGGAGTTTGCTAAAATTTTGCTCGGCAGACTACATGTCTAGCCTACGCAAAATTTTCGCTGCACAACCCCAAAAATCATCTCAAAATACTTCGCCTTGTCGTTTTGTATTCAAATTTAAAGTCAAATTCGCGAATTTCGACTTTTTTCCTTTGTGAGAGGAAGGGGCTTTACTTCGCCTACGGCTCGTAACTGCTAGCAGACCTACTTACGAAGCGTCGCCCCTTCCGTCCCCAAACCCCCACCTACCCCACTGCACGTGAGATGTGGCGACACTGCTTTGCTCGCGCAAAGCGTCGCAAATTTTGTAAATTTTGATGGAGTTAAATTTATAAATTTGAGCTCAACTTTAAACGCAGATCGATAAGCGGCTGTATCACGGAGTAGATTTGCTTGTTTTGAAGTAAAATTTGAGCGCGCGCTAGGCATATAGCCTGCGGAGCGAAAATTTTACAAAATCAAGCAAAGATACCCGTGAGACGACGCGTCATTTCGGCGTCCTGTTCGTCTCGCCCACGTATAGCTGCCTCGGCCTCACAATCTTGATACTCTCCTGCTCTTTTAGCTCTATCCACTGACTGATCCAGCCCGGGATCCTGCCGATGACGAAGATAACCGCAAACATATCGTTTGGTATGCTAAGGGCTTTTAAAATCAGCCCAGAGTAAAAATCGACGTTCGGGTAGAGGTTGCGCGAGATGAAATACTCGTCGTTTAGCGCGATCTCCTCGATCTTTTTGGCGATTTTTAGAAGCTCGGTGTTTATGCCGATCTCGTCAAACAGCTTATCGCACATAGATTTTAGCACCTTGGCGCGCGGATCGAAATTTTTATACACGCGGTGACCGAACCCCATCAGTCTAAACGAATCGTTTTTGTCCTTGGCGCGGGCGATGTATTTATCGACGTTTTCGACCGAGCCGATCTGCTCTAACTGGCGGATGACGCCTTCGTTTGCGCCGCCGTGAGCCCAGCCCCATAGCGCTCCGATACCCGCGGCGATACACGCATATGGGTGCGCGTGCGTCGAGCCTACGGTGCGAACGGTCGTCGTAGAGGCGTTTTGCTCGTGGTCGGCGTGCAGCATAAAGACCGTATCAAGCGCCTTGACCTCGATCGGGCGCAAATTTACGTGCTCGTACGGGTAGCTCCTCATCATGTAGAGGAAATTTTCCGTAAAGCCGCGGTCTAAATTTGGATAAATGATCGGCAGGCCGCGCGAAAATCTATAAGAAAACGCCGCGATAGTAGGGATTTTGGCGATTATTCGCATCGCCATCTCGTGGTACTCCTCGGGCTTGTCCATGTTTAGGTGATCAAAGTAAAACGCAGAAAGCGCCGAGACCGCCGCCTGCAAGATCGCCATCGGGTGCGCCTTGTCCGGGAAAGCGTCGAAAATTTTCATCATGCCCTCGTGGATGAAGCTGCGCTTTTTAAGCTCGAGTTTAAATTCGTCGTATTGCTTTTTATTCGGTAGCTCTTTATTTAGCAGCAGATACGCCACGTCGATGAAGGTTTTGTTCTCCGCTAGATACGCGATGTCGTAGCCGCGGTACATCAGCTCGCCTTTTAGCCCGTCGATATAAGTGATGCTAGAGCGGCACATCGCCGTCGAGGTATATCCGCGGTCAAACGTAAACATCCCCGTATCGCTAAAAAAGGTCGAGATGTCGATGACGTCGGGCCCCATCGTACCGTGCAGTATCGGAAAGTCGTAGCTTTTGCCGTTTCTGTTGTCTGTTAGCGTAACCGTATCGCTCATTTTGGCTCCTTTTGCAAATTTTTATTTTCGTAGCTCATTAGGATTTTGATACAAATCGTTACTATTATAGCCTGAGTTAGGCTCGCTAGTATGAAAGAGAAGTAAAAATTTTCATTTATGCCGCCTGATTTGTAGGCTATGGTAGCAACTGCGATGAGAAGCGTTAGGGGCATCGAGTGCGAAAGCGCGTAAAGAAGGGTCTTACGAAAACCTAGCAAATTTAAAAATACGCTCGCGCTCACGGCTCTAAACAAAGTCATAACTGTTACGATTAGTAGCGCATCCCTAACCACTCCGTCTATAAAAATAGCATTTAACTTAAATGTCGAACCGATATGAACGAAAAAAGTCGGTACCAAAAATCCAAAGCCGAAACTCGCAAGCTTATGCGGCAGGTCTTTTTTATGATCAAAAAAAGTCGCTATAAAGGTTCCTGCTACAAATGCGCCAAATGCAATCTCTAAATTTAGATAAAGCATAAGTGCGATGATGCCAAAAAACAGCGCCATGCACAAACGAATGTCTTTTTCGGCATTATCGTAGTGAGGCATCAAGATGACGCGCAGCTGCGGATACCACCAAAATAGTACGTTTAGCGCCTTAAACGCGCCCGCGCTAAGCGCCAAAAATCCGCCCAGATATAGCGTCGTGAGCGCAAGCTCGCTACCGGCGCCAAATTTCATATACGCACCGACAAAAGTAAGCGCGGCGATGCTAACGACCTCTCCGATGGAGCCTACGAGCATGCCTAAATTTAGCCAATCTTTATCCTTGCCGTACTCTTTAAAAAGCGTAAAAATCATCCCCACGCTCATCAAAGGAATTATCAAGATAAATAGCTTGTCGATATTAAACGCAAAGGTAGTAAATGCCGAAAGCGCGTAAAGTATGGCGATATATAAGAGTCCGAGCTTTAAAATTTTCTTATCGGTTGTAAAAAATATCTTTAAATCAACCTCGGTACCCGCCAAAAACATCAGATAAAAAAATCCCACTTCGCTCACGATTTTAAACATTTCATTATGACCTATGAGCCCTAGGTATCCTGCGAGCGCGCCTAAAATAATCTCCACGGGCGCGATAGGGATGCGTAAAATTTTAGAAAAATACGGCGATGAAAAAACGATAAGAGCTAGAACGATAAGAATACTTAGTCCGTCGGTTTGCAAATTTATCCTTTCTAAAAATGCGCGATTATAGCTTAAGCTTCGTTACGGTTTGATAAATTTGCGCTAATTAAGAAGACTGCTTTGGATTAAATTTTAGGATTTAGGCTTTGAAATTTACGGCAGATACCGAGAGTAAAATAGCCGAGCGCACACTCGGCTAAAATTCACTTTTAAAAAAGACTCTCGCCTTTAGACAAACTTATTTGAAGAGATTTGATTAAGGCTATCTTAACCCAAAATCGCAAGCAAAGTCCCTAGCCGTAAGTAAATTTGTTAGGCTAGGGACTTGTATAAATTTACGCTACGCGGGATAAATCCCGCTTCGCGTAGAAATTTTACATTTTTCCAGTTCCGTAAAGCCTAAACGGCTTTACTTCACCTAGAAACGTTTTAATACTACTGAAGTAGTCTTAAAACGTTTTGCTGAACGGAGTTAGCTTGGCTCATAGCGTAACTTCCTGATTGAGCAAGGATGTTAAACTTAGAGAAGTTTGCGCTCTCGCTAGCAAAATCAACGTCTCTGATTTGAGATTCCGCTGATTTTACGTTTACTTGAGTAACCGTGATGTTATTTACGGTTGCAACAAGCTGATTTTGAACAGAACCCAGGTCTGAGCGGATCTGGTCAAGTGTTTTTTGAGCAGATTCAGCGATATCCATAACAGCCATCGCGCCGCGTAGAGTCATAACGCCTGCTGATTGAGCAACACTCATCTCTTTGCTCATCCTAGAGAATCCCATAGCCGTAGCTACTTTTTTATCTATTTGGCCGCGAACGTCTCTTAGAGAAACAGACTGTTGCTGGCCGCCGTCTGCAGAAAATGCATCTTTACTTAGATTAAGTTGAGTTTTTCCGCCGATTTTTATATCCCGTCCATCC
>ERZ773087.428-NODE-428-length-31776-cov-14.311182_pt1 | contig 31776 bp, 31 predicted proteins | sample MGYA00511375_ERZ773087 | MGnify/ENA primary metagenome ERZ773087 (study PRJEB29015, sample SAMEA2737995) | human oral metagenome | biome: human oral; feature: human-associated habitat; material: dental | place: China | collected 2063 ...
ACTCTTTGGGATGGGGTTTTAACAATAAATAAAGGTATCTTGTATATGTTAGCTGGTTGTCTATTACTAAGCCTATATAATATCTCTCAAAGATATTTAACTAAAAAATATTCTTCTTTTGATGTTAGTATGTATTCTATGTTAATTGGTGGAATTTTACTTGTTGTCTATTCTCCAAGCTCTATAACAAATATGTTTTCTATAAGTTTAACTTCTTTAATTTTGATTATATATATGTCAATTTTTCCTAGTATAATTTCTTATTTTTTCTGGACAAAAGCATTTGAACTTGCAAAATCTACTACAGAAGTTACATCTTTTATGTTCGTAACACCAGTTCTTGCAACTTTTATGGGAATAATAATTTTAGGAGATATTCCAAAATTATCAACACTTATCGGTGGTGTAGTAATTATCTTAGGAATGATATTGTTTAATAAAACAAAATAATACTTGATTTTTTCTAAAAATTAGGTTATTATATCTCAATTAATAAAAAAAGGAGAAATTTATGTTTGTATTAACTAATTTAGTCATTATTAGTATAGTCCTACTTATATTGATTACACTAAATATAATCAATAATTTTTTATATACTAATAATTAAACTTTAAATTAGGTACAAATAAAAATAAATATATTTAATTTATTATTTTATAGCAACCTAAGGGGTTGCTTTTTTTATAAGGAGTGATATAAATGATTAACACAGAAAAAATTTGGATGAATGGAAAATTAGTAGGGCATGATGATGCTAATATACATATATTATCTCATGTAGTTCACTATGGTAGTTCAGTATTTGAAGGAATAAGAATTTATAAGACAGAAAACGGTCCTGCAATTTTTAGATTGAGAGAACATGTAAAAAGACTTTTTGATTCTGCTAAAGTTTACAGAATGGATATTCCATATTCAATAGAAGAGATTGAAAAAGCTATTATAGAAACTGTAAAAGCTAATAAATTAGAACAAGGTTATATCCGTCCAATAGCTTATCGTGGCTATTTTGAATTAGGAGTTACCCCAACAAGATGTCCAGTAGATGTTGCAATAGCTGCTTGGGCTTGGGGAGCATATCTAGGAGAAGAAGCTCTTAATAAAGGAATAAGAGTACAAGTTTCTAGCTGGAGAAGACCTGCTTTAAATACTTTACCTTCTCTTGCAAAAGCTGGAGGAAATTATTTAAGTTCGCAACTTATCAGATTAGAAGCTCTTAATAATGGATATGAAGAAGGAATAGCTCTTGATTATTTAGGAAATATTAGTGAAGGTAGTGGAGAAAATTTATTTGTAGTTTTAAATGGTAAATTAATAACTCCAAACTTAGCTTCTTCTGCACTTGGTGGAATAACAAAAGATACAGTTATTCAACTTGCTAAAAAGTTAGGTTATGAAGTTGTAGAACAAGCTATACCAAGAGAACTTTTATATATTTGTGATGAATTATTCTTAACTGGTACTGCTGCTGAAGTAACTCCTGTTTACTCTGTTGATAATATAGTAGTTGGAAATGGAGATAAAACTATAGCTAAAGCTTTACAAAAAGAATTCTTTGACCTTGCTCATGGTAGACATGAACTTTCTGAAAAATATTTAACTTATATAAAATAAAATAAGGGCTTTATGCCCTTATTTTCATAATCTTGCTTCTAAAAATTCTTTACTTTTTCCAACGATTTCTTTAGGACCTTTATTTACAATCCTATCAACTATATCAGTATCATCTACTTCTGTAAATGTAAGGCCTTCATTTTTTATAAAATATATTTTTCTACTCACATCATAGATATTTGATACTTCACACTCATATCTACCATCTTTTTCTTTTGTTTCTTCAAAATTTATATTCTCAATATAATCATATATTTGTTTTATTGTTTCAAAATATCCTTCAATAGTCACAGCTTTTACTTGGAAACTAGATAAATCATTTTTTGAAGTTAAATATCCCAATTCTATAAATAACATATAATTATAGCCTTTTTCTTGAGCTTCTGAAAACTTCTTTAGCATTTTCATCACTTTCCTATAAGTTAACTGCCTTTTTTAATTCATCAACTTTATTTAATCTTTCCCAAGGAGTATCAATATCAGTTCTTCCAATATGTCCAAATGCTGCTAAATCTTGATATTTAAACTTTCCTTCTCTCAATTCAAGAGCTTTTTCAATTCCTCTAGGAGATAAATCAAATACTTTTGATACAGCTTCTGAAATTTTATCTTCATCAACTTTTGAAGTTCCAAAAGTATCTACTTTAATTGACACTGGTTTAGGAACACCTATTGCATAAGACAATTGAATTTCACATTTATCAGCAAGCTCTGCTGCAACAATATTTTTAGCTACCCATCTAGCAGCATAGGCAGCTGATCTATCAACTTTTGAAGGGTCTTTACCAGAGAAAGCTCCTCCACCATGTCTAAAATATCCACCATAAGTATCAACTATAATTTTTCTACCAGTAAGTCCTGTATCCCCATGAGGTCCTCCAATTACAAATCTTCCAGTAGGATTAATATAGTATTTTATATTTTCAGAACTTAAGTTATATTTTTCTAAAACAGGTTTTACAACTTTTTCTATAACTGTTTTCTCAATTTCATCATGGCTAACATCTTCATCATGTTGTACTGATACAACAATAGAATCAACATGATCAATTTTTCCATTTTCATCATAAGCTAAAGTAACTTGTGACTTTTGATCTGGTCTTGCCCATTTAATTTCATTATTTTTCATCATCTTAGTAAGTTTTACTAAGATTTCTCTTGATAATACAAGTGCTAATGGCATAAGTTCTTCTGTTTCTCTAACAGCTCCACCAAACATTATACCTTGATCTCCTGCTCCACCAATATCTACTCCCATAGCGATATCAGGTGATTGTGCATGGATACAGCTTAAAGTACCACAGTTAGAATCAAATCCCATTCCAGGTCTATAACCAATTTCATCAATTTTTTTTCTAACTATATCTTGTACATCAATATATGTTGATGTTGTTATTTCTCCTCCAACAACAACTAATCCAGTAGTACAAAAAACTTCACAGGCAACTCTTGAATTAGGATCATCTTTTAAACATGCATCTAATACTGCATCTGATATTTGATCTGAAACTTTATCTGGATGTCCTGGTGAAACAAATTCAGAAGTAAAGTATGTAAACTTTTTCATTTTTTTCCTCCTTAAAAATAAATAAAATGTTAAAATAAAAAAACTCTATCCAATTCCAGATAGAGAGATGTATTATAAACTTTTCCATCTATCAGGAATTAGCACCACACATTCTATGTAGGTTGCTGAGATCTCAACGGGCCTGTCCCTCAATCTCTCTTGATGGTTTAATCCAACATGATTTTAACATTTTTTATAAATCTTGTCAATATTAAAAAAATGAGGCTATCTTAAATAATAGCCCCATGTATTTTATTTTTTAGGTGGTAAGATTTCTAACCAGTATCCATCAGGGTCTGTTATAAAATATATTCCCATTTTTTCATTTACAAAAACAACACACCCCATTTCCATATGCTTTTTAAAAGCTTCATCATAGTTGTCTACTTCAAAAGCTAAATGGAATTCTTCATCACCTAAATCATATTTTTCTGTTCTATCAGCAAGCCAAGTCAATTCTAATTGGAAATGAGTTACACCATCACCTAAATAGACTATTTTATAGCTTCCATCTTCTGCAAATTTTTCTCTTACAACTTTTAGCCCAAGAGCTTCATTATAAAATTTTATACTTTTTTCTAAGTCTAAAACATTAAAATTTTCATGTAAAAAATGAAATTTCATAAAACCTCCTAACTAAGAACTAATTGTTTTTAGCATCTATTTTTGCTAAAGAAATTTTTAAATTTTTTTGAAGTTTTTTCTTTTCTTCTTCAGTTGAAACTTTTTCTAATTCTTTTTTTAAATTTTCAACTAGAGTTTGTTCACTTTCAATATCAATTTCTTCTATTGGTAAAATTTCATCAGCAATTACTGTCGCTTGATTATTAGAAATTTCTAAAAATCCACCTGATAAAAAGTAAATATCTCTTCTATCTTTATTAGGACTTTCTATTTCCATTTTTCCCATTGAAAGTTCAGCAACAAAAGGAGCATGATTAGGTAAGATCCCTATATCTCCCTCAGAGGTTCTAAGTCTTAAATATCCAGCTTCTTGTTCTAATATTTTTTTAACTTGTGTTACTACACTTACATTAAAACTAGGCATATTCCCTCCTTATTTTGCTAAATCTTTTGCTTTAGCAACTGCTTCTTCTATTGTACCAACATATAGGAATGCCTGTTCAGGAATATCATCATGTTTTCCTTCTAAAATTTCTCTAAATCCTCTTATTGTTTCTTTTACAGGAACATATTTACCTTCCATTCCAGTAAATTGTTCAGCAACAGAGAATGGTTGAGAGAAGAATCTTTCAATTTTTCTAGCTCTTGATACAGTAAGTTTATCTTCATCAGATAATTCATCCATACCTAAGATAGCTATAATATCTTGAAGTTCTTTATATCTTTGTAAAACTTCTTGCACTTTTCTAGCCACTTCATAGTGTTCTTTTCCAACTACATCTTCTGATAAAGCCTTAGATGTTGAATCTAATGGGTCAACAGCAGGATATATTCCTAATGATGCAATATTTCTTGAAAGAACTGTCGTTGCATCCAAGTGAGAGAAAGTTGTAGCTGGTGCTGGGTCAGTTAAGTCATCTGCTGGCACATATACAGCTTGTACTGATGTAATTGAACCAGATTTTGTAGATGTTATTCTTTCTTGTAAAGCCCCCATTTCAGTTGCCAAGTTTGGTTGATATCCAACAGCTGATGGTATTCTTCCAAGTAAAGCTGAAACTTCTGAACCTGCTTGTGTAAATCTAAATATATTATCTATAAATAGAAGAACATCTTGCCCATCTTTATCTCTAAAATTTTCTGCAACAGTAAGCCCTGTTAATGCGACTCTAAGTCTTGCTCCAGGTGGCTCATTCATTTGTCCATAAACAAGAGCTGTTTTTGTGATAACTCCTGATTCAGTCATTTCACCATATAAGTCTCTACCTTCTCTTGTTCTTTCTCCAACTCCTGCAAAAACTGAAATTCCTCCATGTCCTTTTGCAATGTTGTTAATAAGTTCCATTATTAAAACTGTTTTTCCTACTCCAGCTCCACCAAATAATCCTATTTTTCCACCTTTAATATATGGTGCTAATAAGTCTATAACTTTTATTCCTGTTTCAAATATTTCAGTTTCAGTTTCTAAGTCATCAAATTCTGGTGCTTCTCTATGAATAGGTAAAAATGTTTCAGCATTTATAGGACCTTGATTATCAACAGGTTCTCCTAAAACATTTAATATTCTACCAAGAACAGCTTTACCAACAGGTACTGTAATTGGCTTACCTGTATCTATAACTTCCATTCCTCTTTTTAATCCATCAGTTGAATCCATAGCAACAGTTCTTACAACATTGTTACCAAGATGTTGTTCAACTTCTAGAACAAGTTCTTTATCTTCTAATTTTACTTTTAAAGCATTATATATTGCAGGCAACTCATCTTTAAAAGCAACGTCTACAACGGCACTTATAATTTGTGTTATAGTTCCTTTGTTCACCTATTATTGCCTCCTTACTTTATTTATTTTTGACTTTATAAAAATTAAGATAGCTTTAAAACTAAGTTTTTTTTGAAAAAACTTATAAATTTTTAAAGAAAACTGCTGCGATGTCCATTATTGTTGAGTGAGCCTTTGTGGAGCTCACGAAACACTAATGGCTATCAAGCAGTTATGGGATATTTCAAGAAAAATATTTAATTTTATTATAATTTTTATAAAGCAGATGCTCCTCCTACTATTTCAGTTATTTCTTGAGTAATAGCAGATTGTCTGTTTCTATTATATTTAATATTTAAAGTTTTTATCATTTCATCAGCATTGTCAGTAGCACTACTCATTGAGTTTTTTCTGGCTGAGTGCTCACTGGCAGTGTTATTTAAAATAGCTTGATATATTTGTAAGTTTATAAATCTTGGCAAAAGTGCTGACAATATATATTCAGTGCTTGGTTCAAATATATATTCACTATTTAATTCAACTTCTGGTCTTGCTATTGGAATTATTCTTTCACAAGTTAAATCATATCTTAAAGCTGATATAAATTTGTTATAGATTACATAAACTTCATCATAGATATGGTTATTATATTTTTCAACCACTTCTTCTGAAATCTCCCCAGCAATCTTATTCATTTCATCAGGAGAAATTTTTGAAAAAGATTCAGAAAAATCATAGTTTCTTTTTGTAATAAAATCAATAGCTTTTCTTCCAAATGGAATAATACTAATGTTTTTATTCTTATTTTTTTCAACTAATTTTTCTAGTTCTTTAAGAGTAGAACTGTTAAAACTTCCACAAAGTCCTCTATCAGATGTTATAACTATTATAGCTATACTTTTTACTTCTTTTCTTCCATCAAAAAGAGGATGTCCTTCATTTTTAACTCCTGAAGCAATATTCCCTAAAATCTTTCTCATACTTTCTTCATATGGTCTTGATTCAGCAACTAATTTTGAATATCTTTTAAACTTAGTTGTAGAAACTATTTCCATAGCATTTGTAATTTGACGAGTAGACTGAACTGATTTAATTCTACTCTTAATTTCTTTCATTCCAGGCATAGTTTACTCCTTAGTTAAAACTTTTTTTAAAGTTTGAAATACTTTCTTTTAATTTTTCTTCCAAGTCTTTATCCAAAGCTTTTTTATCAGCTATTTCAGTTAGAATATTTGTATTAGCTTTTAAATATTCAAGTAATTCTTTTTCAAATCTTCTAACTTTAGAAACTTCTATATCATCTAAATGTCCATTTATAACTGTGTAAAAAGACACAACTTGTCTTTCAACTGCAAATGGATGATATTGAGGTTGTTTCAATATTTCCATTATTCTATGTCCTCTTTCAAGTTGAGCTTTTGTTGCTTTATCAAGATCAGAACCAAATTGAGCAAATGTTAAAAGTTCTGTATATTGAGCAAGTTCAAGTTTAACTTTAGATGCAACTTGTTTCATTGCTTTAATTTGAGCAGCTCCTCCAACTCTTGAAACAGATATCCCAGCATTTATCGCTGGTCTAAAACCAGAATTAAATAATTGAGATTCCAAGAATATTTGTCCATCAGTTATTGATATAACATTGGTAGGGATATATGCAGATACATCTCCTGCTTGTGTTTCAATAATTGGTAGAGCAGTTATAGAACCTCCACCTAGTTCATCAGAAAGTTTTGCAGCTCTTTCCAGTAATCTTGAATGTAGGTAGAATACATCTCCTGGATAAGCCTCACGTCCAGGTGGTCTTCTAAGTAGTAAAGACATTTCTCTGTAAGCAACAGCATGTTTAGATAAATCATCATAGATTATTAAAACATGTTCTCCTTTTTCCATAAAATATTCTCCAATAGCTACACCTGAGTAAGGAGCCATATATTGTAAAGGGGCTGCTTCAGATGCAGTTGCAGCTACAATTATTGTATAATCCATACAACCTAAATCACTTAATTTTTTATATATTTGAGCAACAGTAGATCTTTTTTGACCTATTGCAACATAGATACATTTTACATCTTGTCCCTTTTGATTGATTATAGTATCAATAGCTATTGCAGTCTTACCTGTTTGTCTATCTCCTATAATAAGTTCTCTTTGTCCTCTACCAATAGGAACCATACCATCTATTGATTTTATACCTGTTTGTAAAGGTTCAGATACTGGCTGTCTTGCTATGATACCTGATGCTTTTCTTTCAATAGGCATATATTTATCAGCACGAATTTCACCTTTACCATCAATAGGTTCTCCTAAGGCATTGATTACTCTACCAAGTAAATTTTCACCAGCAGGAACAGATACAACTTTACCAGTTGCTCTTACTTCATCTCCCTCTTTTATAAGAGAGGCATTACCAAGGATAACAGCTCCAACATTATCTTCTTCAAGATTCAGAGCCATTCCCATTACTCCATGAGGAAATTCAAGAAGTTCTCCAGACATGACATTACTTAAACCAAAAATTCTTGCAATACCGTCTCCTACTTCAAGAACTGTTCCAGAAGTTTTTATTTCTAAACTTTTTTTGTAATTATCTATTTCTTTTTTTATAATAGAACTTACTTCTTCTGGTCTAATATTCAAATTGTTACACCTCCATTTAAGACCTTAACTTTTTTTCCAATTATCTAACTCTCTACGGATAGAACCATCAATGATTTTATCACCTATTTTAATGATTCCACCACCTAGAATATCTTTATCAATTTTTATTTCAAGATTGATTTCTTTTCCAGTTTTTTGAGATAATTTATTAATAAGTTTTTTCTTTTGTTCATCAGTTAATTCTTTTGTAAAAGTAGCTTTTACATCTAAAATTCTATTCTTTCTGTAATAAATTTTTAAGTATTCAGCAACTATATATTTTATACAATTCATTCTTCCTTTATCTAAAATATATAATAAAATATTTAAATTTTCACTATTATCTTTTCCAAAAATTTCATTTAAAACTGATTTTTTTTGTTCATTATCAATTAAAGGATTTAAAATAAAATTCTTAAACTCTTTATCTGTTCTATAAAGAACCATAGCTGAATTTAACATTTCATAAATTTCTTTAACTTGATTTTTTTCTTCTGCAATTTCAAAAATTGCTTTAGAATATCTTCTTCCTACTTGTGATTTTATCATTTATCTTCGCCTACCTCTGCTATAAATTTATCTATAAGCGAAATTTCTTGAGCATCATCAACTTTTTCTTTTATGATTTTTTCAGCAAGTTCAGCAGCTAAATTTTTAACTTCTCTACCTAGTTCTTCTTTAGCATCATTTTTAATTTTTGTAATTTCTAATTCTGTTGTTTTTAAAATATTTTCTCTATTTTCTCTAGCTTCTTTAATAAGATTATGAGCTTCTTCTTCTGCTTTTCTTTGAGCAGCTTTAACTATTTCAGTTGCTTCTTTTCTTGAAGAATTAATTTGAGTTTCAGCCTCTTTTAAAAGTTGTTCAGCCTCTTTTTTATTTTTAGTTGCTTCAATAAGTTCAGCTTCTATTTTTTGCTTTCTTTCATTTATTATCTTTGATATAGGTTCTTTAAAATATTTTTTTACAATAAATAAAAGAAGAAAAAAGTTAATAATTTGCCAGAAAAAAGTAGAATCAATAGATATTATTGGCACAATACCTTCCCTCCTTTCATCAGGTTAAATTGTAAATATATTATCCTAATTGATTTATGAAAGGATTTGCATAAAGTAAAATTAAAGCTATAACTAGTGAGTAGATACCTGTTGATTCTGCTACTGCTTGTCCTAAAATCATTGTAGATATAATACTTCCTCTTGCTTCTGGTTGTCTTGCAACAGATTCAACTGCTTTTCCTGCTGCATATCCTTCTCCAATTCCTGGTCCTAATCCTGCTATCATAGCAAGTCCTGCACCTACTGCTGAACATCCTAAAACTATTGTTTTTGCTGTTAATAAATCCATATTTTAAATCCTCCTAATATTTTATTTTTAAATTATTATATTATTTTTATCTTAACTCTAATCAGTATACTCTGCATCTCCTATTGAACCTTGAACATATACCATAGAAAGAGTTACGAAAACAAAACTTTGTACTAATCCTGCAAATAAATCAAAGTATAAATGCAGAGCTGCTGGAACAAAATAAGGTACTGCCATATAAATAAGTCCCATTATAACCATACCAGCAAACATATTTCCAAACAATCTCATGGATATATTTAGTGGTTTAGCGAATTCTCCTACCACATTTAGTGGCAACATAACTGGTGTGGGGTCTGCAAAACCTTTTAAATATCCAAATACTCCATTATTTTTTATATTTATTGATATAAATAATGTTGTTACAATTAAAGCTAAACCAATTGTGGTATTCAAATCAGCTGTTGGAGCTCTAAATGCAGGATAAATAACAAATACACCATTTTTTATACTAAACCATGGAATAGGGAAAAATGTTATTATATTTGATAAAAATATAAACAAAAATAAACTTGCAAAAAATGTGTAATACTTCTTTTTCCAAACTCCTAATATTTGCCCAATAGTCCCATCTAAAAATTCATAAATTCCTTCAAGAACTGATTGAAATTTTCCAGGTATTAATTGTAAATTTCTAGTTCCTAATTTAAAGAATAAATAGAAAACAAATAGAACAAACCAAGTTGTAACCACAGTGGAACTAATAGGAATACCAAATATTGAAAATATAATATCTGGTCCAGATACTAAAGGTCCTGATGTAAATTCTATTGGTCCTAGTATCACTTTATACCTCCTTTCAACAATTAATTATAGTTTAATTATTTTAAAAGACTTTTTATTTTTTTAAGAATACTCATAAAATAAATTGAAAGTTTTACATTCAATGTTCCTATAAATCCACTTAAAAAAAGTTGAAAGTCATTGGTAAAATATAATAATATACCTAAAAATAATAAGTGTAAGAAATATCTTTTTGCATAACCTATATAAGCAATTCTTTTAGCAACTTTTACATCTTTTGAATAAGCAATTGCTTTACTATCTTGAGAAAGCATATATAGAGCTATAACAGATATAGCACAACCTCCAGAAATCCCAAATAAAAGGTATTTATTTTGAAAAATTAATCCAAGCAAGAAAGTTACAACAGTAACTATTATAGTTATTTTAAAAAGCTTCCTAATTTCCTCCATCTAATACCTATCCTTTTTAATTTCTATAAACTATAAAACTGAATATTCCTTATATTATCATAAATAGAAAAAAAATAAAACTTAAAAATTTTTAATTTAATTCTTTTTCTATTAATTGAGCAATATCTTCTGCAAGTTTATGAACAAGTTGTTTGTTATCTCCTTCAGTCATTACTCTTATCAAAGGTTCTGTTCCAGATTTTCTCACTAAAATTCTAACTTCATCTTTATATTTTTGATTTGCATCATTAATAAAAGACATTATTGCTTCATTTTTATCCCAAGTATTCTTCTTAGAATTATCAACTTTTATATTTATTAAAGTTTGAGGTGCATCTTTTATTGCTGAAACCAATTCATGTAAATCTTTTCCAGTATTTCTAATAACTTCAACAAGCTTTAATGAAGACAATACACCATCTCCTGTTGTAGCATAATCTTTTAAAATAATATGTCCTGATTGTTCTCCACCAATAACAACATCTTCTGCTATCATTTTTTCAAGAACATATCTATCTCCAACATTTGCTCTTAAAAGTTTTATATTATTTTCTTTTAAATACTTTTCAAAACCTATATTACTCATAACAGTTGTAACAACCTTGTTATTTTTTAACTTTCCATTTTGTTTCATACCAAGAGCTAAAATTCCTATAATTTTATCTCCATCTATTATATTTCCAAATTTGTCAACTGCTATAAGTCTATCAGCATCTCCATCATAAGCTAATCCTAAATCTGCTTCATAACCTACAACAACTTTTGCTAAGATTTCTGGGTGAGTTGAACCACATTTTACATTGATATTTCTTCCATTAGGAGCATCATTTATAACAACAAGTTCTGCTCTTAAATCTAAAAATACATCTTTTGCAGTTCTATATGCAGCACCATTAGCTGTATCAAGAACAATTTTCATATCTTTAAAATTACCTTCTACACACTGAGTAAGATAATTTTTATATTGGAAGTATTCATCTTCAGCATATTTAAATTTTCCTACTTTATCTCCAGCTAATGGATTAGCTAAAATCTCATCTAAATTATCCATATAATCTTCAATTTGATTTTCAATTTCATCAGAAAGTTTATATCCCTCTGAATTAAATATTTTTATTCCATTGTCTTTTGCAGGATTATGTGATGCAGAAATCATAATTCCAGCTTTAGCATTTTTTATTTTTGTTATATAGGCAACTCCTGGTGTAGGAATAACTCCAACAAAATCTATATAGATTCCCATTGAAGTAAGTCCAGCTGTTAATGCAGATCTAAGCATGTAACCAGATATTCTAGTGTCACTTCCCATAATAACTTTTATTTTTTCTTCATTTGGATTATTATTTTTTAAATAATAACCAAGTGCATAACCAAGTCTTAATGCTTTATCAACTGTTAATTCCCTGTTTGCTTCTCCTCTAATTCCATCCGTTCCAAAGTACCTTCCCATAAAAATCTCTCCTTTTTTATAGATTTTAAATTTTATTTCTTTTTAAATTTATTTTTGTAGCTATAATTCCTGTTATTAGGCCCATAATTACACCTAATCCTAAGAAAATAACTATAAAAATTATTATTGATTTACTATTTAATGATATATTTCTAAATAGTAAGAAATATACTACTATAAGTTGTAAAAGATTATGAGTAAATGCTGAAATACAACTAATAGATAATAATGATAGGTATTTTCTAAATTTGTAAAGAAAGATCATAAATAATGTACTTATAAGTCCTGCACTAAAACTTATAATAAAGTTGGGAGTAAACAATGTTCCTAACATAAGAGCCTGTATAAAAACTCTAAGTAATATTGTTTGTAAAGCCATTTTTGAATTAAATTTCTCAAGTGCTATAAGTACAGATATATTTGATAAACCAATTTTCATCCAAGGAAATGGTTTAGGTATTATATTTTCAATAAGAGAAAGGTACAAGCCTAAAAGCACTAAGGCTACCAGATAAATTTCTTCTCTGTATTCTTTTTTTATCATAAACTCACTCCACTTCCTTATTTACTTTATTATACCTTCAACTCTGAGTCCATTCCTATAAGAGATTTATACTTTTCTAATATAGGTTTGATTTCAATATTAATAAACTTTTCTGTTTGTTCAGGAGCAAAACCAATAAAGTTTTTAGGCTCTAAGATAGAAAGTAATTTAGCTTTATCTAATTTGAAGTAGTCATCATTAACTATTCTATCTATTAAATCATTGTCTTTTCCTTCAACCTTTACTTGTTTACCAGCTTCCATAGAATGAACTCTTATTCTTTCATGCAGTTCTTGTCTATCTCCACCAGCTTTTACACATTCCATTATTATATATTCAGTTGCCATAAATGGAAGTTCACTCATTATATGTTTTTCTATTATTTTATCATATACAACTAAACCTTCCATAATATTATTCCAAATAATTAATATGGCATCTACAGCTAAAAATGCTTGAGGTAATGATAATCTTTTGTTAGCTGAATCATCAAGAGTTCTTTCAAACCATTGAGTTGAAGCAACCATAGCTGTACTTTGTTGTAATGCTATAACAAACTTAGCAAGAGATGAGATTCTTTCACTTCTCATAGGATTTCTTTTATATGCCATTGCAGATGAACCTATTTGGCTCTTTTCAAAAGGTTCTTCAACTTCTTTTAAATGTTGTAATAATCTTAAATCATTAGTAAACTTATGAGCAGATTGAGCTATATTTGCAAGTAAGTTCATTATTTCTGAATCAACTTTTCTATCATAAGTTTGACCTGTTACTGCAAATCTTTTATCAAAGCCCATTTTTTTAGAAACTAAAATATCTAATTCTTCAACTTTCGAAAAATCTCCATTAAATAAATCTTTAAAACTTGCTTGTGTTCCTGTTGTTCCTTTAACTCCTCTAAATCTTAAAGTTTTTTCTCTAAATTCTAATTCTTCTAAATCTAACATTAAAGATTGTAGCCATAATGTTGCTCTTTTTCCTACTGTTGTAAGTTGAGCTGCTTGGAAGTGTGTAAATCCTAAAGTTGCTATATTTTTATTATCTAATGCAAACTTAGAAAGATTATTCATAACATTTATAAGCTTAGCTTTTATAATTGCAAGTCCATCTTTAATTTGAATTAAATCTGTATTGTCACCAACAAAAGCACTTGTAGCTCCTAAATGTATTATTGGCATAGCTAAGGGAGCTTGAGTTCCAAATGTATGTACATGAGCCATAACATCATGTCTAAATTCTTTTTCTTTTTTTGATGCTAATTCATAATCTATGTTATGGATATTTTTTTTCATTTCATCAATTTGTTCTTGTGATATATCAAGTCCTAACTCTTTTTCAGATTCTGCAAGTGCAATCCAAAGTTTTCTCCAAGTTGAAAACTTTTTATCAGGTGAAAAGTTATACATCATTTCCTTTGAACTATATCTTTCACATAATGGGTTTGAATAAATTTCATTGCTCATTGTTTACCTCCAATTTCATTATAATAGCATTTTCATTTGGTTCTGAATAGTAATTTTTTCTAACTGATATTTCTTTAAATTTATTTTTTTTATAAAAATTTATAGCTACTTGATTACTTTCTCTCACTTCTAAAAAAATATCTTTTGTTTTTATTTTATCTAAAAGTTCTTGAGCAATGCCTTTATTTCTATATTCTTCAACAGTTGCTATTGCAAGAATTTCATAGACATCTATACTATCAAGAACCATTAAATATCCACAAACTTTTTTATCTACAAGATAAACATAGATAAAAGTATTATTTCCTTTTATTAAAGTTTCTATATAACCTTTATTGAAAGCAGAATTTTTAAAAATTTCTTTTTCTAAATTAAAAATTTGATCTATATAATTTATATCATTACTTGTTAATTTTTTAATCATTATATTCCTTCATATATTATGTACAATAAAAATAAAAGAGTTACATTCCAGATTTTAAGATAAAAATTAAATAGAATGAGCCGAACAAATCTCAACATGTTTGAGCTAACTTGTTAGCGAGTTAGTTGAATTTGCAGGGAATTCTTAATTTTTATCTGTTAAAAAATCTGGCTAGTAACGAGCTATTCTTATTTTACTATTCCTATTCTATTTAAAGGCCAGAATCTAACTAAAGCCCGTCCTCTTATTCTACTTTCTTTTACAAAGCCCCAGTATCTTGAATCGAAACTGTTATCTGTATTATCTCCTAAGGCTAAATAATAATTATCTTTTAAGATAACTTCAACTGTTTCTCCAACTAACAGTTTATCCAAAATGTTTTTATCATGGATAAAATCTAAAATTGGTCCAGTTTCTTCTCCATTTACAACAAACTTTAAGTTAGGCATAAACTCATAGATAGAAACTGAGTTATTTTTTAATTCTTCTTGAACTTTAGCTATATCAATAGAAGCAGATTTATAAGCTTCATTATAATTTCCAGCAGGAATAATTTCTAATTTATCACCCTTTTGTGGAATTCTCCATTCATTATCTCCAATTCCTAAATTGCTATATCTTCTAAAATCTATTTTTTCTCCATTTATATATAAAATATCATCTTCTATTTTTATTCTTTCTCCTGGTAACCCCATTGCTCTTTTTGTGTATAGCACTTTATTTTGAATGGGTTCTTCAAAAACAATAATACTATTTCTTTTAGGTGTTGTAAACTTATAAGAAACCATATCAGCAAAAACTCTATCTCCTACTTCTATTGTAGGTATCATTGAACCAGTAGGGATTTTGAAATTTCCTATATAAAATCTTTGAATAATTACAACTAATATAAGTGCTGTTCCTATTGTTTCAATATAATAAAGAGTTTTCTTAAGGTATTTAACTTTCTTTTCATTTTTTATATCATATTTTTCTGTTATCTTCTTAACAAACTTATCTCTATGAACATCAAACTTCTTAGCTAAATCCTTTTCTTTCACAAATATATAAATAAAGAAAAGTGTTAGAAAAAAATAAAATACTCCATAAAATATAGTTTTTGTCACAAATAACTTTAAAAGAATCAAGATTGTAATTATAATTATAAAAATAATAATATAAGTCCAATTTTTTGTTGACATTATTCCCTCCCAATATAAACTAAAAATACTACTTATTATATCATACTTTTTCACTTTAAATTAAAATTTATTGATAAAAATTTAAAAGCCTCTTTTATATATTTAGACTTAAAGTTTTTTTAAAAATTTTTACAAAAAAGAAAAATTAAACTATAATTATAATAAAATAAAAAATAAGGAAGATAAAAATGAAAAAAAATACTAAATGGCTTTTAGAAAATAAAACTAATTATGAAAAAATTTTTGAGGATAAAAGAGAAAAGAAATTAGATTTTATTATTGAAGATTTAATTGAAAATAGAAATCTATCTCTTGATACAAATTTTGATTTTAATCCTTTTGATTTAAAAGATATGGATATAGCTACTCAAAGAATTTTTGAAGCTATAAAAAATAATCAAAAAATTTATATCTATGGAGATTATGATGTAGATGGAATAACATCTGTTTCCCTTTTATATTTGGCACTTTCTGAACTAGGTGCAAATGTAAATTATTATATACCTTTAAGAGATGAAGGTTATGGTTTAAATAAAGAGGCAATACAAAATTTAAAAAATGAGAATGCAGACTTGGTTATTAGTGTAGATTGTGGAATAAATTCAATAGAGGATATTAATTTTGCTAATGAATTAAATTTAGATTTTATAATAACAGACCACCATGAGATAACTGGTGATATTCCTAAAGCACTTGCTATTATAAATCCTAAGAGAGAAGAAAATATATATTCTTTTAAATATTTGGCAGGGGTAGGAACTGCTTTTATGTTAGTAGATGCACTATATACTCAAACAAATAAATTAAATGACTTAGAAAAATATTTAGATATAGTAGCAATAGGTACAGTAGCTGATATTGTTCCTTTAGTATCTGATAATAGAAAATTTGTAAAAAGGGGTTTGGAAACTTTAAGAAATAGTAAATGGATAGGAATTAAGCAATTACTTAGAAAAATATTTCCAGATAATTGGGATACAAGAGAATATTTTGCTTATGATATAGGTTATATTATTGCACCAATTTTTAATGCTGCAGGGCGTTTAGAAGATGCAAAACAAGCTGTTAGTTTATTTATAGAAGAAGATGGTTTTAAATGTCTTTCAATTATTGAAAAACTTTTAGAAAATAATACTGAAAGAAAAGATATTCAAAAGAAGATTTTAGAACTATCTATTGCTGAAATTGAAAAAAAACAGCTATATAACAAAAATTTAATTTTAGTTGCAAATAAATCCTTTCATCATGGTGTTATTGGAATAGTTGCTTCAAAGATTTTAGATAAATACTATAAACCAACTATAATTATGGAAATTAAAGAAAATGAAGGTATTGCTACTGCTTCTTGTAGAAGTATTGATGGTTTAAATATAGTTGAATGTTTAAACTCTGTTTCTGATATTTTAGTTAAATATGGAGGGCATTCAGGAGCAGCAGGTTTTACAATTAAAATAGAAAATATAGAAGAATTTTATCAAAGAATAGATAGCTATATAGAAGAAAATTTTGATAAAGATTTATTTATAAAGAAATTAAAAATAGAAAAAATATTAGCACCATATAAAGTAAATTATGAATTTTTAAAAGAATTAGAGATTTTAGAACCTTATGGAGCTAAAAATCATACTCCTATTTTTGCTTTTAGAAATTGTCAATATGAAAATTTAAGATTTACGAAAAATAGCACAGAACATTTGATGTTAGATATAAAAAAAGATGGATATTACTTTAAAAACTGTATATTTTTTGGTGGAGGAGATTATTATGATATTATTTCAAGTTCAAAGAATATTGATATAGCTTTTAAATTAAAGTTAGAAATATTTAAAGATAGATATATGTGTAAATTGCAACTTGAAGATATTAAAAATTCCAATGATAATGCTGATTTTCAAGATGATTATTTGGAATTAAATGGAAGAGATATTTCTTTCCCAGTAGAAACGGTTGTATATCCTAAAAGACCAGATATAGAAGAGCCTTTAAATTTTATTTTTAATGATTATGGTGTGGCTATAACTAAGGATAGAACAATTATTGAAAATATAGATAATAATTTAGCAAAAATTTTAACTGTTTTGAAAAATAAATTCAATTATGAGTTTACTATAAAAATTAAAAAGAAATATTTAAAAAGTGAAAATATAAATTTACATTTAGAGATTGATGTAATAAAAGATAGTGATTTAAAATCTTTTCCTTTAAAAGATGCTTTAATATTTAAGGAAATTAAAAATCTTTTAATTAGAGATTTTGAATATAATTCAATACAGAAAAAAGTACTTGCTTCAATTTTTAAAGATAAGAAAAAGACTTTGGTAGTTATGGATAGAAAAAGAGGAGCAACGACAATAATTGACACTATTAAATGTTACTGTAAATATAGAAATTTAAGCTTTTCTATAAATAATGAAAAAGAAAAGGTAGATTTTTATATTTTTGAAAATTTTACTGAAATAGAAAAAATTAATTCTCTAATAACAAATAATATTCTTGTTATTTCTAATGAGAATATAGAAATTAATGGTTTTAATAAAATTATAGATGATTATTCAATACCTAAGAACATTGAATATATTGATTATAGTGACATAGGTATTTTAAAAAGAAATAATAACTTATATTATCCATTTTTAACTGATGAAGAAAAAAATAATATATTAGAATTAATAAATAAAAATAAAGATGTATTTTCAACAAGAGAAATAATTGTACATTTTTAGATACTTGATAAACACATAAATTTATTCTATAATTAATAATAACGTATTGAATTCATTAATTTTATAAAAAAGGAGGATGGAACTTTAAAAGTTCCAAAGAAAAAATGAAAAAATTTATTAAATTTTTATTGATGTCAATTAGTGTTATTTTTATGTTTGTTGCTTGTGGCGGTTCAGATAAAGAAAAAACAGAAGCAACACCTGAAGCTCAAGGATCAAATGAGTTAGTAATTTATTCACCAAATGCTGATGATGAAGTAAATAAAATAATTCCAGCTTTTGAAAAAGCTACTGGAATAAAAGTCGTTTTACAATCAATGGGAACAGGAGATGTTCTTGCTAGAATAGCAGCTGAAAAAGAAAATCCTCAAGCAGATATTAACTGGGGAGCTATAAGTATGGGTGTTCTTGCAACTACTCCTGATTTATGGGAAAGTTATACTTCTGAAAATGAAAAAAATGTTCCTGATGCTTATAAAAATACTACTGGTTTCTTTACAAACTATAAACTAGATGGTAGTGCAGCATTACTTGTAAATAAAGATGTATTTGCAAAATTAGGACTAGACCCTGAAAAATTTACTGGATATAAAGATTTATTATGGCCAGAATTAAAAGGAAAAATTGCAATGGGAGATCCAACAGCAAGTAGTAGTGCTATAGCAGAACTTACAAATATGTTGCTTGTTATGGGAGAAAAACCTTATGATGAAAAAGCTTGGGAATTTGTTGAAAAATTTGTTGGACAATTAGATGGAACAATTTTATCTTCATCTTCTCAAATATATAAAGCTACTGCAGATGGGGAATATGCAGTTGGAGTTACTTATGAAAATCCGGCAGTAACATTACTTCAAGATGGAGCAACAAACTTAAAACTTGTTTATCCAGATGAAGGAGCAGTATGGTTACCAGGAGCTGCTGCAATAGTTAAAAATGCACCTCATATGGAAAATGCTAAAAAGTTTATAGATTTCTTAATTTCAGATGAAGGACAAAAAATTGTTGCTGAAACTTCAACAAGACCAGTAAATACAGCTATAAAAAATACAAGTGAATTTATAAAACCATTTGATGAAATTAAAGTTGCCTATGAAGACATTCCTTACTGTGCAGAACACAGAAAAGAATGGCAAGAAAGATGGACTAATATATTAACAAAATAGTTATGTCACACTAATATAAAAAAGTTGGAGAACAAAAATGGATAATAAAAAAATTTTAGAGCTTATAAAGGGAAAGTTGATTGTTTCATGTCAAGCTTTAGAAAATGAGCCTTTGTATACAGAAGAAGGGAATATAATGCCTTTAATGGCAAAAGCAGCTGTACAATCTGGTGCAGCTGGAATTAGAGCAAATGGAGTTAGGGATATAAGTCAAATTAAAAAAGTTGTAGATGTTCCTATTATTGGAATAATAAAAAAAACTTATCCTAATACAGAAGCTTATATAACACCTTCTATTGATGAAGTTGACCAACTTGTAAAAATAGGTTGTGAAATAATTGCAGTTGATTGTACAAAAAATACAAGAAAAGACTTATTAACAGCAGTTGAGTATATAAAATTGATAAAGAAAAAATATCCAAATCAATTATTAATGGCAGATATTTCAAATTTAGAAGAAGCTATAAATGCCTCTAAAGCAGGAGTAGATTTAGTAGGAACTACCTTAAATGGCTATGTAAAAGGAAGCGTAATAAAAGAAGAACCTGATTATGAATTAGTGAAAGAAATAAGTGAAACTTGTAAAATTCCTGTAATAGCTGAAGGAAGAATACACTATCCTTATCAAGCTAAAAAAATGTTTGAGGAAGGTGCTTATTCTATTGTTGTAGGTGGTGCAATAACAAGACCTCAGGAAATAACTAAAAGATTTGTAGAAGCAATTGAAAAATAGAAAAATAATTAATTAAATTACAAGGAGGATAGAGCTTTAATAGTTCTAATAGAAAAAATGAAAAAATTTATTAAATTTTTATTGATGTCAATTAGTGTTATTTTTATGTTTGTTGCTTGTGGCGGTTCAGATAAAGAAAAAACAGAAGCAACACCTGAAGCTCAAGGATCAAATGAGTTAGTAATTTATTCACCAAATGCTGATGATGAAGTAAATAAAATAATTCCAGCTTTTGAAAAAGCTACTGGAATAAAAGTCGTTTTACAATCAATGGGAACAGGAGATGTTCTTGCTAGAATAGCAGCTGAAAAAGAAAATCCTCAAGCAGATATTAACTGGGGAGCTATAAGTATGGGTGTTCTTGCAACTACTCCTGATTTATGGGAAAGTTATACTTCTGAAAATGAAAAAAATGTTCCTGATGCTTATAAAAATACTACTGGTTTCTTTACAAACTATAAACTAGATGGTAGTGCAGCATTACTTGTAAATAAAGATGTATTTGCAAAATTAGGACTAGACCCTGAAAAATTTACTGGATATAAAGATTTATTATGGCCAGAATTAAAAGGAAAAATTGCAATGGGAGATCCAACAGCAAGTAGTAGTGCTATGGCTGAACTTACAAATATGTTGCTTGTTATGGGGGAAAAACCTTATGATGAAAAAGCTTGGGAGTTTGTTGAAAAATTTGTTGGACAATTAAATGGAACAATTTTATCTTCATCATCTCAAATATATAAAGCTACTGTTGATGGAGAATATGCAGTTGGTGTATCTTATGAAGATCCTTGTGTAAGCTTACTTGAAGATGGAGCAACAAATGTAAAGCTTGTTTATCCAGAAGAAGGAGCTGTATGGTTACCAGGTGGAGTTGCAATAGTTAAGAATGCACCTAATATGGAAAATGCTAAAAAATTTATTGACTTCTTAATTTCAAATGAAGGACAAAAATTAATAGCAGAAACAACTACAAGACCAGTTGATACTTCTGTAAAAAATGTAAGTAAATTTGTAAAACCATTTGATGAAATTAAAGTTGCTTATGAAGATATTCCTTATGCAGCTGAACATAGAAAAGAATGGCAAGAAAGATGGACTAATATATTAACAAAATAGTTAGGAGAAAATTAATGAGTGTAAACATAAAAATAGAAAATGCTCAAAAAAGATATGGAGATAATATCATAATTGAAAATTTATCTCTTGATATAAAACAAGGGGAGTTTTTTACTCTCCTTGGACCTTCTGGTTGTGGAAAAACTACTTTATTAAGAATGATAGCAGGTTTTAATTCCATTGAAAAAGGAGATTTTTATTTCAATGAAAAAAGAATAAATGATTTAGACCCTTCTAAAAGAAATATTGGAATGGTATTTCAAAACTATGCTATTTTTCCACATTTAACTGTTGAGCAAAATGTAGAGTTTGGTTTAAAAAATAGAAAAGTTTCTAAAGAAGAAATGAAAGTAGAAACAGATAAATTTTTAAAACTTATGCAAATTGATGAATATAGAGATAGAATGCCTGAAAGATTATCAGGAGGTCAACAACAAAGAGTTGCTTTAGCAAGAGCTTTAGTTATTAAACCTGATGTTTTATTGATGGATGAACCATTAAGTAACTTAGATGCAAAACTAAGAGTGGAAATGAGAACAGCTATAAAAGAAATACAAAATAGTATTGGGATTACAACTGTATATGTAACTCATGACCAAGAGGAAGCTATGGCTGTTAGTGATAGAATTGCAGTTATGAAAGATGGAGAAATTCAACATTTAGGGCAACCAAAAGATATTTATCAAAGACCAGCAAATTTATTTGTTGCAACTTTTATAGGGAAAACAAATGTATTAAATGGAGATCTAAATGGTTCAATTTTAAAAGTAGCTGGAAAATATGATATAAGTTTAAATAATATAAAAGATAAAAATGTTAAAGGAAATGTTGTTATTTCAATAAGACCAGAAGAATTTGTGATTGATGAAAATCAAACAAAAGATGGAATAAAAGTATTTATAGATAGTAGTGTATTTTTAGGTTTAAATACTCATTATTTTGCACATTTAGAAAGTGGAGAAAAAATTGAAATAGTTCAAGAATCAAAAATTGATAGTATAATTCCAAAAGGTACAGAAGTTTATCTGAAAGTAAAACAAGATAAAATAAATGTTTTTACTGAAGATGGTTCAAGAAATATTTTAAAGGGTGTTAATAATGATGCAATAGGTGTTGCTTATGTTAAGTAAGAAAAAAGATATATGGATAGTAATTTCATTATGTGTTTTAGCATTTTACATAATATTTATGATCTATCCTTTGGGAATCTTATTTAAAAATGCAGTTATTGAAAATAATGGAAATTTTACTTTTGCTTATTTTTCAAAATTTTTAAGTAAAAACTATTATTTCTCTACTATATTTAATTCCTTTAAAGTCAGCTTGGCTGCAACAGCCTTAACTTTAATAATTGGAACACCCTTAGCATATTTTTATAACATGTATAAAATAAAAGGAAAAACATTTTTACAAATTATAATAATATTATGTAGTATGTCAGCACCATTTATTGGAGCTTATTCATGGATTTTATTATTAGGAAGAAATGGATTAATTACAAATACTTTAAAAAACCTAACAGGTTTTAATGTTCCTAGTATATATGGATTTGGAGGAATTTTACTTGTTCTATGTATGCAACTTTACCCTTTAGTTTTTTTATATGTTTCAGGGGCTTTAAGAAATATTGATAATTCATTATTAGAAGCTAGTGAAAATATGGGATGTACAGGGACAAAAAGATTTTTTAAAATAATTATTCCTTTATGTATTCCAACAATATTAGCTGCTGCTCTTATGGTGTTTATGAGAGCTTTTGCAGACTTTGGAACACCTTTATTTATTGGAGAAGGATATAGAACTTTCCCAGTTGAAATTTATAATCAATTTATGAATGAAACTGGTTCTGATAAAAATTTTGCATCAGCAGTAAGTATTATTGCAATAATAATTACATCTTTAATTTTCTTATTACAAAGATATATAAATGGAAAATATAAGTTTACAATGAATGCCCTTCATCCTATTGAAGCTAAGGAAGTAAAAGGTATAAAATCTGTTTTGATTCATTTATATTGCTACTTAATAGTTTTTATTTCTTATGCTCCACAACTTTATGTAATTTATACATCTTTCCAAAATACATCTGGAAAACTTTTCAAGAAAGGCTACTCTTTAAAAAGTTATACAGAAGCATTTGGAAAATTAGGAAATGCTATTCAAAATACATTTTTTATTGGTGGACTTGCATTGGTTTTAATTATAGTTATTTCTATTTTAATTGCATATCTTGTTGTAAGAAGAAATAATTTTGTTAACAAAACAATAGATACTTTATCTATGGTGCCTTATGTTATTCCTGGTTCAGTTGTAGGTATAGCTTTGGTAAGTGCATTTAATAAAAAGCCTTTTGTTTTAGTTGGAACATTTTTGATAATGGTAATATCTTTAATTATAAGAAGAAATGCCTATACTATAAGATCTTCTGTTGCTATTCTTCAACAGATTCCTATTTCTATTGAAGAAGCAGCAATAAGTTTAGGAGCTTCTCGTATGAAATCATTTTTCAAAATAACAACACCAATGATGATAAATGGTATTATTTCAGGAGCACTTTTAAGTTGGATAACAATTATAACTGAACTTTCATCAAGTATAATTTTATATAACTATAAGACAATTACATTGACACTACAAATATATGTTTATGTATCAAGAGGTAGTTATGGAATAGCTGCTGCAATGTCAACCATTTTGACATTAATGACAGTTGTATCACTATTAATATTTATGAAAGTATCAAAAAATAAAAATGTAATGATGTAGAAAAAACAAGGAGATTAATATTAATCTCCTTGTTTTACTTATTATATGTATACATTCCTAAACGATTATTCATAAGCCAAAAAAATGGTATAAATATCTTTTTTGATAATGGTAAAATTTTTCCCATTTTTTTTGTAAAATTAATAAGTCCTATTTGTTTTAATTTGGGTTCTAGCTTAACAATTTCACTTCCATCTTTTACTCCCCACTTAAAAACAACATTATCCATTTTCTTTAAAGTATCATGTTCTTTACTAAATTTAACAGTACCTTTATATAATAAATCTAGGTGTAATTCAAATTTACTAAAATTATTAACTAATATTTCTAAAATTTTTTTTATTTCATCTTCACTGAAATACATAAAAACTCCCTCAGAAATTATAAGTAACTCTTTTCCATCAGTTATAACTTCCTTAGTCCAATCAGATTCAAAAACTGATTTTGAAATATTTTTTACTCTATCATTCTCTTTAAAAAATAATTTTCTTGTTTCAATAACTTCTGGTAAATCAAGATTATACCAAGTTATTTTGCCATTATCTATCCTTTCAAATCTAGTATCAAGTCCACAACCTATTGAAACTATTACACAATCTGGATATTTTTCTATAAATTTTTTTATTTCTTCATCCATTATATATGCTCTTGCTAATATTCCATAGTAACTAGCCCAAGCAGTATCAAATTTTTTAAAATCATAATCTAATTGTGAAGCAATTTCAAAAGATTTTTTATCATGTAACACAGATTTAGGACTTTTATAATCTTTAGCCCTTGCATTTAATGTTATAAGTAATGTTTCTGCTACTCCATCTAATTTAATTTTCATAAAAGCCTCCAATATAGTTAAATAATAATAATATTGATTTTATAATACAATTATACTCCTAATATATAAATATTTCTATATAAAAAATTTTGTTAATAAAATATTTTTTTAGAAAAGTTAATAAATATTTGATTTTTAAAATAGAAATATGTTAAGATCAATTAATAGCAAAATTTTAATGGAGGTTAGGTGTATGAAAAAATTTATAGTTATTATAATGGTTTTATTTGGAGTTTCTGCATTTTCATCAAATAGTTATGAAACAGATTTAGTTGGAAGAATGAAAGTTTTAGAAGAAAAGGTACAGGTTAAATTAGATAGTGGTGTAACTGCTGATATGCGTGAAGGTATAGCTGAATTATCAGAAGCATGGGAAAAGGAATTAAATACTGTTTATAGTTTACTTATGGAAAAATTACCAAAAAAAGATAAAATTAAATTAGAAAATGAACAAAAAAAATGGTTAAAAAATAGAGATATTAAAGCTAAAAAAGATGCAAAAGAAGCTGAAGGTGGAACAATGGAACCATTACTTTTCGTTTCTTCTATAGAAGAATTAAATGAAGAAAGAGCTATTGAATTAGCAAAAAGGTATGATAAATTAGTGAATAAAAAATAAATACATTTAAAATTAATAAAGAAAAACTGTTACATAAAAAATTAAATTGTAACAGTTTTTTATATTCTTTAGTTTACAAAAATTCTAATAAAAAAATTCTAAATCTATCAATATAGAAAAAATATGTTGACTATGTTATAATAAACAATAGTATATTGTTTTTTAATGAGGAGAAAAAATGAATTATAAATTAGTAGTTTGTGATATGGATGGAACTTTACTAACATCTAATCATAGAATTTCTGACTATACAGCAGATATTATAAAAAAAATTGAAGATAATGGTATAAAATTTATGATTGCAACAGGAAGACCATATCTTGATGCAAGGTATTATAGAGATAGTTTAGAATTAAAATCTTATCTTATAACTTCAAATGGTGCAAGAGCACATGATGAAGATAATAATCCTATTGTTGTAGAAAACATTCCAAAAGAATATGTTAAGAGATTATTAGCCTATAATGTAGGAAAAGATATTCATAGAAATATTTATCTTAATGATGATTGGATAATTGAATATGAAATAGATGGATTAGTAGAATTTCATAAGGAATCAGGTTATGGATTTAATATAGATGATTTAAATAAATATGAAAATGAAGAGGTAGCAAAAGTATTTTTTTTAGGAAAAAATGAAGATATAGAAAATTTAGAAAAAAATATGGAAAAAGAGTTTCAAAATGATTTAAGTATAACTGTATCTTCACCTTTTTGTTTAGAGTTTATGAAAAAAGGTGTTAATAAGGCAGAAACATTGAAAAAAGTTTTAAAACTACTAAATATAAAATCAGAGGAAGTAATAGCATTTGGAGATAGTATGAATGACTATGAAATGCTTAGTTTAGTTGGGAAACCATTTATTATGGGTAATGGCAATAAAAGACTCATGGAAGCCTTACCTAATGTTGAAGTTGTTGGAAATAATAATGAAGATGGAATAGGAAAAAAATTAATTGAAATTTTTAATATAATTTTATAAAAATAGTTTGTTACTAGCTAGATAGTATAGTAATATAACTCACTTATTATTATAATGAATTTCAATAAGAGAAGATAGAAGGAGAGATACAAAAAATGTATGATTTATATGATTTTCCTTTATACAGACCACCTAGTGAAGCATACAGTTTAATTATTCAAATTACACTTGGTTGTTCTCACAATAAATGTTCTTTTTGTAGTATGTATAAAGATAAAAAGTTTGTTATAAAACCAATAGAAGATATAAAATCTGATATAGATGCTTTTAGAGCATTATATAAAAATAGAGCTGTTGAAAAAATATTTTTAGCAGATGGAGATGCACTTGTTGTGCCAACTGACATATTAATTCAAGTTTTAGACTATATAAAAGAAGTTTTTCCTGAATGTAAAAGAGTTTCTATTTATGGAACAGCTATTGCTATACATCAAAAATCTGTTGAAGATTTAAAAAAACTTTATGAAAAGGGCTTAACACTTGTCTACTTAGGTGTAGAAAGTGGAGATGATGAGGCTTTAAAATTTATAAAGAAGGGTATAAAAGCAGAAAAAGTTGTGGAACTAGCTAAAAAAATAATGAGTACAGGTATTGATTTATCTATAACTTTAATTGCAGGGCTTTTAGGGAAATATCAAGATAATAAAATGCATGCAATTAATACAGCTAAAATTATAACTGATATATCTCCAAAATATGCAAGTATTCTAAATTTAAGACTTTATGAAGGAACAGAACTATATAATTTAATGCAAGAAGGAAAATATGACTATATGGAAGGTACTGAGGTATTAAGAGAAATGAAGTTAGTACTTTCAAGTATGGATACTTCAAAGATAACAAGACCTATAATATTTAGAGCAAATCATGCCTCTAATTATTTAAATTTAAAAGGAAATCTTCCTGAAGATATCCCTAGAATGATAAAAGAAATTGATTATGCTATTGAAAATGAGGCTATTAATGTAAATAATTATAGATTTTTATAAGAGGTAAAATATGAATATACTTATGGCATTATCTCAACTTGAAATAACTGGGGCAGAAGTTTATGCAACAACTATTGCAGATGAGCTTATAGAAAGAGGAAATAAAGTCTATATAGTTTCTGATACTTTGACCACTCCAACAAAAGCTGAATATATAAAATTAGAATTCAATAAGAGAAGTTTATTGAAAAGAATAGAGCATATAAAATTTTTGTATAATCTTATTAAAGAAAAGGATATACAAATAGTTCATGCACATTCAAGAGCTTCTTCTTGGAGTTGTCAAGTAGCTTGTAAATTAGCAGGAATACCTCTTATTACAACTACCCATGGTAGACAACCTATTCATTTTAGTAGGAAGCTTATAAAGGCTTTTGGAGATTACTCTATTGCTGTCTGTGAAAATATAAAAAAACATATGGTAAATGATATAGGATTTTCTGAAAATAAAGTTTCAGTTATTTTAAATCCTGTAAACTATAAGAAATTAAATTTAGAAAAAAAAGTAAATGATAAAAAAATTATTTCAATAGTTGGTAGGCTTTCAGGTCCCAAAGGAGATGTTGCTTATGATTTACTTGAAATTTTATCACAAGATGAATTACTATCAAAATATAGAGTTCGTCTTATAGGTGGAAAAGAACTACCAGAAAGATTTGTAAAATTTAAAGAAAAAGATATAGAATTTATTGGTTATGTACCTAATATACAAGAAAAAATATTTGAATCAGATATTGTAATTGGAGCAGGTAGAGTAGCTTTTGAATCCTTGCTTAATAAAACTTCAGTAATTGCTGTTGGAGAAACAGAATACATGGGCTTTATTAATAAAGAAAATTTAGATAAGTCATTAGCTTCAAATTTTGGTGATATTGGTTCTATGAAATATCCAAAAATTGAGAAAAATATTTTATTAAATGATATTAAAAAAGCATTAGAACTTTCTCAAGGTGAAAAAGAAGAATTAAAAAATATAATATTTAAAGAAACAAATTTACAAAGTATAGTAGATAAAATAGAAAAAAAATATTTTGAATTATATGTCAATAAGAAAAAATATGATATTCCTGTAATTATGTATCATAGAGTGATAAATAATCCAGAAAATGAAGGAGTACATGGAACATATATCTATGAACATATTTTTAGAGAACATATGCAGTATTTAAAAGATAAAAATTATAATGTTATTACCTTTAAAGATTTAGATAAAATTGGATGGAGAAATAGATTTGAAAAAGATAAAAAATATATCTTTATAACTTTTGATGATGGATATAAGGATAATTATGATTTAGCCTTCCCAATATTAAAAGAATTTGGTTTTAAAGCTACTATATTTTTGATGGGAAGTTCTACATATAATGAATGGGATGTCAATGCTAGTGGAGAAAAAGAATTTCCACTTATGTCAGTTGAAATGATAAAAGAAATGCAAGATTATGGAATTGAGTTTGGAGCACATACTTTTAATCATCCAAAACTTAATACCTTGTCCAATGAAGAAATTGAACATCAAATTGTAGATGTTAAAAAACCTTTGGAAGAAAAAATAGGAAAAGAGATAATTACTTTTGCCTATCCTTATGGAATTTTAAATGACTATGCTAAGGAAATGACTAAAAAGGCAGGATACACCTTTGCCTTAGCTACTGACTCAGGTTCAGTATGTCTATCTGATGACTTATATCAAATAAGAAGAATTGCAATTTTTCCAAATACTAATTTATTTGGTTTTAAAAGAAAAGTAGCAGGAAATTATAATTTTATTAAAATAAAAAGAGAAGAAAAGAATAGGAGTAAATAAAAATGAAAAAATATTTATTAATAGTTTTAGCTTTATTTAGTGTAACTGCAATGGCAAATGATGATTTTAAGGCATCAGTAACAGTTGGTTATGGAACAAATGACTCTGTATATAAAGGTAGAGAGTATTATCGTATACCAGCATTTATAAATATGAGTTACAAAAATCTTTATTTAGAAGGAACAGAAATAGGAGCAAAATTTATTGATACAGAAAGATTTGATAGTAGTGTTTTTTTTGAATTACAAGATGGACACTATATAAAACCTTCTAAGATGGACAGTGGTTATAGAACAATTAAGAAAAGAAAATTTCAACAAACATTTGGCTTAAAAGCTGATGTTAGACTTGATGAAATTTCTAAAAATCTTACACTATCACCTTACTTTAGTGTTGGAAATAGAGGAACTCAAACAGGAGCTAATTTATCATATTTATATATGCCAGCTGAAAATATAGTAATAAGTCCTTCAATAAGCACAAGATACCTTTTTAAAAAATATACTGATTATTATTTTGGGGTAGATAGGGATGAACTTGGTGGAAATATAACAAATGAATATAATCCTGATGGAGCTTTTGAATTTGGAGCTGGACTTTATGGAGAATATTATTTTACAAAACATATATCTGCACTTGCTTATGTAAATATGAGCAGATATTCTTCAGAAGTTAGAAAATCACCAATAACAGAGGATAGAATAATAACAAATGTTGGAGCAGGTTTAAAATATACATTCTAAAAGGCATGTGATTTATGGATAAAAGGGAATTAGTAAACAAAATAAGTTATCTTATATCAAAGAAAAATCATGACCAAGCTTATGCTGTCATTAGAGAATTTGAAAAGAATAGTAATTATGAAATGATTTGTGTATCTGCACAAGGTTTTATTAATGCTTATCATTATAGAAGTGCTTTAAAAATTCTTGAAAGTATAAAAAAGTATTCTAAAAATGCTGAATTTTGTGCCCGTTATGCAATAGCTTTATTTAATTCTGAAAAAGAAGATAAATCTCTTCAATGGTTTGAAAAAGCTAAAGAAAAAGGCTTAGAAGATCTTAGTGAAATATCTAACGATTTTTTTTCAAAAAGTATTGATGATTGGATAAAAAAGGCAAAATTTTGGGGACCATTAAGAGTAGAAGAAAATAATTATAAAGAAGAATTATAAGAATCTTTTATTATAGAAGTTAGAGTACAAAGTAGTTTTAAAACATGTATTTTAAAAGGAGTATGCCTTATGGGAAAAGATGAACTTATAAGTAAATTAAGTACTTTTATCAGAAATGAAAACTTTGCTAAAATTGACGAAATTATTAAAAAATTTAGAGAAGAAAATAATTATGAAATGATTTGTTTTTCTTCACAGGCCTTTATAAATTTATATGAATTTAAAGAAGCATTAAAAATTTTAGATAGTATTAAAAATGAGTATTCTGAAAATGGAGAATTTTGTATTCGTTATGCAATGGCTTTATACAATTCTAACAAAGAAGATAAGGCTCTTGAATGGTTTGAAAAAGCTAAAGAAAAAGGGATAAAAGAAATTGATGAAACTTCAAGTAAAAATTATCCTAAAAGTATTGATGCTTGGCTTAAAAGAGTAAGACTATGGGGTCCAAGAAAAATGGAAAAAAATACTTTTGAAAAAGAGTTAAGGGAAAAAAGGAATAAAAAGCCTATTTTAAATGTGAGTTTTAAAGAAGATGTACTAAAAGGTTTATGGTACCATGATGAATTTTCTTTAAGAGAATATGTAGGAAAAACTGCAACAAATGAAGATTTTGAAAAGGTTGAAAGGGAATTAGGTTGTCGTTTACCAGAATCTTATAAAACACTTATGAGAATACAAAATGGTGGTGAATTAAGAAAGAATACTTTTCAGGGACCATTTAGAAGAAGTTGGTCAAGAGGTTTTTTTGATGTTCATTATATATATGGAGTTGATTCTAGTAGTGATTATTCACTTTGTGGAAAATTTGGACATAAATTTTGGATAGAAAAATGGAAATATCCTAATATTGGAATTGCAATTTGTGGGTCTGTAAGTGGGGGCCATGATATGATTTTTCTTGATTATTCAGATTGTGGATCAGAAGGAGAACCTTGTGTAATTCATATAGATCAAGAAGGAGATTATGAGATTACATATTTAGCAGATAATTTTAAAGATTTTATAGATGGACTTTTTAGTGATGAAGAGTATG
>ERZ773087.432-NODE-432-length-31725-cov-20.344616_pt1 | contig 31725 bp, 16 predicted proteins | sample MGYA00511375_ERZ773087 | MGnify/ENA primary metagenome ERZ773087 (study PRJEB29015, sample SAMEA2737995) | human oral metagenome | biome: human oral; feature: human-associated habitat; material: dental | place: China | collected 2063 ...
GAAAAGAAGACAAAAGAAAATCAAGGCCTCTGCCGAGGCCGGGGAAGATGACCGGATACATGAAGGAAGTAGAAAACGTACCGAGAAAAACTTCCCTGCCCCGGTAGGGGTCTTGTCTTGATACAAGAAAAGAAGACAAAAGAAAATCAAGGCCTCTGCCGAGGCCGGGGAAGATGGCCGGGTACGTGTGGGGGCTGAAGAATGGATCGAGGGCTTGGACTTTTACCTGAAATGGATCTCACAACTTGAGGTAGTGGCCGGTTAGGGACTCGGGGCAAGCAACGATCTCGCGTGGGGTACCGGCACAGATCAGGTGTCCACCAGCTTTGCCGCCTTCGGGACCGAGGTCGATGATGTAGTCGGCACACTTGATTACGTCTGGATGGTGCTCAATAATGACTACCGTGTGCCCCAAGCGGATCAGATCGGAGAAGGCTTTGAGTAGGGTCTTAATGTCGTGGAAATGAAGGCCAGTTGTAGGTTCGTCGAAGATGAACATTGTCGCCGGATGCTGCTTCTCTAACCCTAAATAGTAGGCCAATTTCACGCGCTGGTTCTCGCCTCCAGATAGGGTCGACGAGGATTGCCCGAGTTTGATGTATCCCAAGCCTACTTCCTGCAAAGGCGTCAAGCGAGCGACTATTTTCTTGGCTTGTTTGTCGTCCTTCTGCGCGCTGAAGAACTCCATCGCCTGTGCAACCGTCATCTCGAGCACGTCGTAAATGTTCACCCCGTGATATTCCACCTCCAGCGTGTCGGCGTTGAACCTCCGCCCGTGACAAGCCTCACACTCGAGCGTGATGTCGGCCATAAACTGCATTTCGACCGTGATCCGTCCCTCGCCTTTGCACTCCTCGCAGCGACCTCCCTCCTTATTGAACGAGAAATGGGCTGGTGTGTAACCCATTTGCTTCGAAAGCGGCTGTTCGGCAAAGAGTTTCCGTATTTCTTCATACGCCCCGATATAAGTGACGGGATTTGACCGCGAACTTTTCCCGATCGAATTTTGATCTATGAACTCTATGTTCTTGATATGCTGCACATCGCCCTCGATAGCAAGGCATTCCACGGTTAGAGGCGCATCGTCCAGGAGTTGTTTCAATCCCTCATACAAAATATCCCGAACGAGCGAGCTTTTTCCCGACCCACTTACCCCGGTAACGACTGTCATGGCGTGAAGTGGGAACTTGACATCGATTTGCTTCAGATTGTTTTTCCGGGCGCCCCGTACTTCGATAAATTCGTTCCAAATCCGAGGTGCGTCGGGGGCTTCAATCTGCTCTTCACCCGTCAGATAGCGCACGGTGAAGCTCTCCTTGGCGCCTTTTTCTATTTCGCTGACCGGGCCTTGATATACCACCTCGCCACCAAGCCGTCCCGCGGCCGGACCAATGTCAATAATGTAATCCGCAGCCCGAATAATCTCCTCGTCATGCTCTACTACGACGACCGTATTCCCCTGCGCCTGCAATTGCCGGAGCACTCGGATCAATTGGTCCGTATTATGCGGATGGAGACCGATACTCGGCTCGTCGAGTATATAAAGCGAGCCCACGAGGCTACTTCCCAGCGAGGTGGATAGGCTGACGCGCTGACTCTCGCCGCCTGAAAGCGACGCAGATAGGCGATCGAGCGTCAGGTAACCGAGTCCTACATCGAGAAGGTATTGAATCCGGGTCGTGATCTCGGTCAATAGTCGCTTTCCAATCGTTGCCTCGGTCTCGTTGAGCCTTAAATCGGAGAAAAAAGCACGTAGTTCGGTGATGGGCATAGATACCAGTTCGGTGATTGTCCGTCCGCCGACGCGGACATAGAGCGCTTCGGGTTTTAAGCGCGTCCCGTGGCACGTGGGGCAGATCGTTTTGCCTCGATATCGCGCAAGCAACACGCGATACTGTATTTTATACACATTGACCTCCACGTCTGCGAAAAAATCGTCGATGCCATTCACATCCTCTGCCCCATGCCAGAGCAGATGGCGCTCCTCATCCGTTAGATCGTAATAAGCACGATGAATCGGGAAGTCCTTTTTCGATGCCGTCCGCATAAAATCGCGTCGCCACTGATCCATCACCTCACCCCTCCAGCACGCGACCGCGCCCTCATAGACCGACAGGTTTTTATCCGGGATCACAAGGTCCTCATCGATACCTACTACCCGTCCGAAGCCCTCACATTGCGGGCAGGCGCCCATCGGATTATTAAAATTGAACATCATCTCGGTCGGTTCCTCGAACGTCAGGCCGTCAGCCTCGAAACGTTTGGAAAATTCGAGGACCTCAGGATCGGCCCCAGGCTTAGCGTAGACGCTGAGGCGGCATGTCTCATGCCCTTCGTAGAAAGCCGTTTCCACGGAGTCGGCTAATCGGTTCCTAAAGAGCTTGTCGTCGGACACTTCGAGGCGATCAATCAAAATATATACCCCTTCCGTGGGCAACTTATCCTGTTCCAACACCTCTTGAAGGCGCATCACGCGCCCGCCCGCCTCTATTCTCGTGTAACCCTCTTTTTGCAGGATCTCGAGTTGCTCCTTCATCGTCCTCCCTTCCGGCAAAACGATTGGCGCATAGACCGCCAACCGGGTGCCAGTCGGGTAGGAGAGCGCCTTTTCGACTACATCAGACACTTGATGCTTCTTCACCTCCTGGCCAGAGACAGGCGAAAAAGTACGACCCAGTCGCGCGAATAACAATCGGAGGTAATCATAGATTTCAGTCGACGTCCCGACCGTCGATCGGGGATTCCGGACGCTCACTTTCTGCTCAATGGCAATGGCCGGGGGTATACCTTTAATATAATCACATTCCGGCTTGCTCATTCGGCCAAGAAACTGCCTGGCATAGGCTGACAGACTCTCCACATAGCGTCGTTGGCCCTCGGCATAGAGCGTATCGAAAGCCAGCGACGACTTTCCGCTGCCCGAAAGCCCCGTAATGACCACGAAACGGTCTCTCGGGATACGTACATCTATATTTTTCAGATTGTTAACCCTTGCTCCCTTGATAAGGATGCAATTATCGTCTTGCCATACGGCCTCTTTCATCTTGGATACGGTCATTTTGTTGCGTGTGATGAGATCTATGTCTGATGTAAGTGGCCACAAAGGTAGGGCGAATAAGTCATTGATACACTGATTATCCATCTCAAAAAGAAGCACCACTTCAAAAAAGGAAAAGACCCCATCTACACGAAGTTTTACATTAAAATACTTTGATTGATCGGCAAAACGCGGCGAAGGCAAAACATCCATCTTAGATGGAAGTCCCAAACGCGGCGCGTTTTACACCTCCAACTAAGATGGAAGTCCCAAACGCGGCGCGTTTTGCACCTCCAACTAAGATGGAAGTCCCAAACGCGGCGCGTTTCACACTTCCAACTAAGTAGCAAGTCCCAAACGCGGCGCGTTTTGCACTTCCAACTAGGTAGCAAGTCCCAAACGCGGCGCGTTTTTCACTTCCAACTAAGTAGCAAGTCCCAAACGCGGCGCGTTTTCCACTTCCTACTAGGTAGCAAGTCCTAAACGCGGCGCGTTTCACACTTCCTACTAGGTAGCAAGGTTTAGTCGTGATAATTTTTCGACCGTCAGGGTAGGGGCGTATTGCATACGCCTCACCGGACGTCATACAAAGGATGGCGAATGCGCAAAACGCGGCGCGTTTTCTATTTCCCTCATGTACCCGGCCATCTTCCCCGGCCTCGGCAGAGGCCTTGATTTTCTTTTGCCTTCTTTTCTTGTATCAAGACAAGAAAAGAAGGTAGGGCATTAGAAATACGCCCCACCGAATGCCATCCCAAGAATGGTGAATGCACGAAACGCGTCAATTTTTCAGGTTATAACGATCGTGCAATCTGGAAACGCATCACATTTTTAGGTTATTCGTTCCATAAATGGAACGTTTGTGGGGCGTATGCAATACGCCCCTACCGTGTTACCCGAAAACGTATCGATTTTTCAGGTCCCCGTGTAGGGGCGTATTGTATACGCCCCACCGAACGCCATTTTAATGATGATGAATGCCGAAAACGTGATACATTTTTGGGGTACAAGGCTCTAATAATCCCAAAACGCAGCACGTTTTGGGTATTCATATTCAATGAATAATGGGAATGCGGTTCGTTTTCCGGGTATATTGATCTTGAGCTATGAAAATCAGGGGCTTTGCTCCAATACCCCTACCTTCTTTTCTTTCCTTGATGAAAGAAAAGAAGGCAAAAGAAAATCAAGGCCTCTGCCGAGGCCGAGGAAGTTGACCGGGTACATGATTGATCTTGAGAACGTATTGATTTTTTGAGGTCCCGTGTAGGGGCGTATTGCATACGCCCCACCGGATGCCATCCCGAGGATGGCGAATGCGCAAAACGTGATACGTTTTCGAGATATAACGATCTAAACGTATGGAAACGGTACAAAAAAACGGCATCTCCCGAGAGGAGATGCCGTTTGCGATATGGAATCAGGCGGGTGTATCGACCTATCTTTCCGTTTCTTTATCGCTCTACAACTACGCGACTGGCACGGGTGCGGGCTTGCACGCCGGGGGCGTACATGGCTGCACAACGGATGGCGGGTAGAATGAATGATCCGGCGTATGAGGCTTGCAATCGTACGCGGAACGTTTTTGTCTCGCCTCTTTTTAGGTCGAAATAGGTCAGTACGCGGTCGTCGCGGATGTCTCTATACGTGTAGGATGTGGCTGAGGTGCCCGACTCGATGTCTTCCGGCGTGATAAGCCTCTCGTTGTAGATCTCCCAACCGGAGGGTATGATCTGGGTAAGGGCTAAATTGGTGTAGTCGGACACTGCCGAGGGGTTAGACACCTTGACCACGGCCACGAGATCGGTTCCTTGCGGCAGACGATCCACCGAGAGGGCACGCCCGGACCTATCTGTATAGGTGACTTCCATGCGGAGGCCTTCGGAGATGGCTGGCAGGGAGTCGCGAAGGGGTATCATCTTCGTGGTGAGGCTTACATAGAGCTGACCCTTGCCGTTATTCTTGACGGAGACGAGTCCTACGGGCGGGAAGGTGGGCAACTGGCTGCGGAAGAGGGTCCGCTGACTGTTGACTGTCGGTTGCTTGCCGCCGTTCAGGCTCCAATCGAACTGAAGGCTGCCCGACGTGCGTTCGGCCAGTCTTCCTAAGGCCAAGAGGGCGTAAGCCGTGGACTGGGTAGCGAACTCTTGCGACGTGGTAAGGCTTTGCGACACGCGTCGAGCCTGCTCGAACGCCTCCCGATCACGCCCCATCAGCACGAGCGCCTCTAATATCATGGCTTGATCACGCTCCGGCGATCCGTACGTCGGGTTGCTCCAATCGTAAGTCGACACCGCGAGGGGAAGTTTGAATATTAATTCGTTAGCTATGTTCGGCTTGCCCGCCAAAGCATACGCTGCGGCAAGACGCCACCGTGCCTGCATCGAAAGTGTGCGACTCTCACGCAATCTGTTCATCGCGCCCAGCTCGGGAGCACCTGCTAAGGCCAAAGCATAGAGTCGGTAAGCCTGGACAAGGTCTCCCTGGTCGATAGCAAAGCGTGAAGGCGCCTTGGCGGCCGGCCTCCACCCCTGTGCAGCCCGTCGCTGATACGATTTCCACCGATTCAGTGCGCCAGCATTCACCTCGTAGCCTTTTTCGCGGGCTAAAACGAGGAAAGTGCCCACGTACGAGGTCGCCCACTCGTCTTCTTGCAAGCCACCAGGCCAATACGTGAAGGCGCCGCCGGGTAATTGTCGGCTGTAAAGGTCTTGGACGGCGCGGCGGACGTTTTCACGGATGGCATCAGCCTCGCGCTTATCCAATTCTCGGAAAGCACCGACGTAAAGAAGGGGTAAGGCGGCCGAAGTGACCTGTTCCGTGCAGTAATGAGGGTAATCGCTGAGAAAATCGAGGCATCTGCTGAGGTTGGGAGAGGGTATGCGAGCCACTTCGAGGCTTGCCCAGCCCTCGGATGATCCGCCGAAGCCCGTTTGATAGGTCAAGAGGCCGGTGGATCCCGCAGCGATGAGTCGGCTGTCGATCCTTACGATAGGGGGATTGGGATTGCGGACGCCGATCTCGATCGTTTCCTTGGAGGAGTGTCCGCCGCCGGTAGCGGTGACGACTATGCGTTCAATGCCAGTGGTCAGACCCGATCGGAGCTTGAAAAACACGGGTTTATCGCCCGGTGCCGCGAACGTGACGGACTGGCTGGAGCCTTCAGTAAGTCGCAACTTGCCCGTGGTTTCCACTTTCACGGTCACATTTTTCACGCCGCTCTCCATCGCAAAGACATTCACCGGGAAAAGAATCTCCTCATCCGTGCTCACGACCCGAGGCAACGACGAAAGCACCATCAACGGCGCGCGCACAGCCACTCTTTTTTCGGCACGTCCATACGCCCCTTCTTGTCCGGCCACTACCATGACGCGAACAGATCCGATATAAGGCGGAAGTTTGAGCTTATGCGTCTGTGTTTCTCCCTTCTTCAGCGCGAAAGGCCCAAGGAACTTCACGACAGGCTTAAACCGGTTCGCTTTTGACTCTACTGGGCGCAGAGACTCGTCGCCCCCGACGCTGAAGAGGGATCCCAGACGGCCGGCATAGGCGCCCATGACGAAATCGTACATATCCCAGGTGCGAATACCGAGCGCCTCGCGGGCGTAGAAGGTATTCCAGGGGTCGGGAGTCTGAAAATTGGTCAGGTCGAGGAGTCCATCGTCCACAATAGCCAGTGTGTAGGTCATCGGGCGGCCTGATTGCTCTTTGACTTGCACGGTGAAGTCCGCTTCGGGCCTCAACACATCTTGCATGACGATCAAGGGCTTCAGGATGGAATTTTTATGGGTCACGAAGACGGGCATCACGCCATACATACGGATCGGCAGATCGTTAGCAGTCTGTGCGTAAGGCTGGATGAGGGTAATGTGGAGGTAGACATTGGGCGCCATGCCCTCGGTGACCTTAAAACTGTATTTCGTATCGCCCGAGGCGGCCATGTTGACCCATTCACGATGGAGCACTTCCGTACCATTTTCAATGGCGACCAATGCGCGTCCGCCGGTAGAGGCAGGAATGATGGCGGTGGCCGTTTCACCCACCTCGTAAGACGATTTATCGAGCGCGAAGGCCAACATTTTGATGCCGTTAGGGTCAGATTTGTTCGAGCGACCACGCCATTCGGGCCAATCCACGTAAATCGTGCCGCCCGTGGCATGTCCACCCTCGCGATCCTTGATATACACCAAATAGCGACCCCATTCAGGATAGTTGACTCGGAAGGGGATCACGGCTTTGCCGCTTCCCACCGTGTTGATCGTTCCCGCCGCGACGGGGACGATAGATGCGTTGTTGAGATAAGAGGCAAACGTCTCGTCGTCATGCTCCCACCACCAGCTCCAGTTCACTTTGTAGATCTTGTATTCCAGTCCTTGGCGGTTAAGAGGCTTGCCATCGGGCGAGAGGGTGACTACTTCGAAGTGGTGATCCCGATCCGTCTCAAGGGTCTGACCTTGGTCGAAATTGCCCAGCTTGACGCCGACGTAAACGGGGAAAGGAGAGAATGGAATGCTCTGAGTGAAGAGACTTGCGTCACCTCCAGGTTCAAAGACTCGGCAAGTGAGGTTGGCTTGCAGCATGCCAGGTGCATCAGATGCCGTAGGCAGGTTGGCGAGGAAGGATGCTTTTCCGAGATCACTCAGTGCGCCGTCAAAAAGATCGGTCGTACCGGAGGTGAATGCCGCTGCGGGATTGTCGAAGGTGTACTTTTCGTAGCCTTTGAATTGCGTCGGCACCTTCGTGAGGGACATCTCCACCTTAGCTTTTAGCCCGCGCGCCACGGCACCGGTAAGCCAGGCCGATTCAAGGTTCATCGGCACCGGCAGCGGGGACACTTGCAAGATTTGACCGGGCAACGTGAGGTTGATTTTGAGCCTATTGGGTTTTACGGTTTCGATCCGCAGCGCCTTATGGAAGCTGGCACCGCCTACCTTCACGTAAGCGTTCCAAAGTCCGGTAGGGTCATCCGGTCGGGTGGGGATATGGAAAACGTACATGCCATTTACACCACTAACGGAGATCTGTTTCGTGTAGAATTGGCCACGCGGATTGAAGATCTCTATCGAAACGGGATGATTTTGAGGGATACGTTTTTCGCGATCTTCCATCATGAAGGTCACGTGGAGGGTGTCACCTGGCCGCCATACGCCACGCTCGCCGTAGATGAAGCCTTTCAGTCCGCGTTGAGTCTCCTTTCCGCCGACGTCGAAGCGGCTAAGCATGTTTTCCTCCCCATCCACGAGTCGGAGGTAGCCTTTTTGCTTGTCCGAAGCGGTAGCCACGAGGGCGAAGGGCTTATTTTTCGTCTTGATTTCGGCAAAGCCGTTGTCGTCGGTCTTTGCGCTGCCGATGGGTTGCAGCTGGAAGTTGTAAGCCGTCACTTCTACGCCCGATAAAGGCTTCGTATCGATCAAATTAGAGACTGCTACCCAGAGCGTATTGTTCGCATTGGCCTTGACGATAAGCCCTAAGTTCGAGGCAAGTACGTTCGTGGCCGCCATACGGTCTGACGACATATAATAACTGGCTGAGCACGGATTGTCACGCTCTTCCCACTGGTAAGTTTCCCAATCTATTTCTGAGCCGTCGTAGTAATAGGTCTGCGGCTTGTCCCACGTGGCCTCGTCCGCCTCTCCTAACTCGTTTTCATCCAGTCGCGTCATGCCAGCAGGGCCTAAATTTCGCGCACCATCCCCTACGCTGTCGCAGGGATAGGCTGAATATTCGCGCTTAAACGAAAGCACGACGCGATAGATAGCTCCCGGCTCCTGACGAATGAGTTTGCTGAGATCGATGAAGTAATTATCCCAGTTGTGAATGTCTTTCGTGGCGTCGCTGTCGAGTCTGAGCATCTTACGATAGACAAGTCGGCCCGTCCGTCGGAGTTCTGACGAGGAGGAAGCCTCGAGCGAGTTGTCCTGCAAGAAGGTCAGGACGTTACGCTCGAAAATGCGGATAATTTTTAGGTCTACTGCATAGAGATTTACGGCTCGGAAAGGCAAGATGAGCTGCTCCGCGTTCGGCATAATCGTCCCCTCGGACAGGAATTCGACCTGCGGATTGAGCGACTTCACCTCCAGCCGTACGGACGAGGAAGCCGTCAAGGCATCACCCGCCACGCTGCGCAGCGCACCGTCTACCTCGATGGCGACAGCCTTCAAATCGCTCCGCCGCTCGAAGAAAAGCCGCACCTTATTGTCTTGCACCTGACAGGTGTAGGATACAGCGCCGTCAGATCCCCCTTCGCCGGCCCGGAGAGTGACTAGACCGTTCACATCCTGCGTCGTGGAGACGGGGGCGGAGAAGGTTAGGCAGGCACCACTCTCCGGCTCGTCGATCATCTCGGCTTGCATCAGCTTGAAAGGGGGTTTCGTGCCCGGGATGGTCGTTCGGAGCGTCTCCTTATGGTCCGCGCCGAAAGGGCTGCCGTCTATCGTCACCGAGAGTTCCGTGTCGGCCTCTTTTTTGGCGACTTCCGAGACGGTGAAGCGGTACACCCGGGCGTCTTCCGTCCTTGTGACCGTCACCTTGGGCTTATCGCCGTCATGTTTGGCCGTCACCATCTTCGCGACCTCGTCCGCCTTGGGCGCTTCGCTCAGTCTAAGCTCGCCGCACACGGTCACGCGGTCCGGGGCCGAGGCTGTGATGTCGGTTGAGGTGATACGCGCCGTAAAGTCACGCGCTTGTACGCGGTAGGAGAAGCGAAACGCATCCAGTTTCTTCTCCACTTTCATCACACGCCCCAAGCGGAAGGTCGCATTGTAGAGTGTCCCCGGGCGTAATTGCCCAGAATCAGGCACGAACTCAATCGTGCGACTGTTGACCCAATACGTTTTGCCTTTCAGACCGGGAGAAAAGTCGAAGAGATCGTCCTTCACTTCCTCGCCCATCTGTACAATCTGTTGTTCTTCGGTCAATTCGATGCGTATCGTCCCATCCGAGCCGATGACACCCCCCGTATAGGCAGAGATGTAGGGCGCAAATTCGATGGAAGGGGTAAGATCTTGGTTTGACCGGCACGACACGATGGCCCAAGCCACTGTCGCAATCGTCATCAGTAGAAATATCCGTTTCATAGAGTCACTTGTTGATATGTTATGTATGAGCATGTTTTTATGAGTGCTTGTCGGGGGATGGAGAGCGGACTCCCTCTCTGTGAGGGTTTACAAAGGTATTCCTCTTCGGCCCATTTTTCCTCGTGGGGGTCCGTCCCCTCGCCGCGTGAAGAGGGAGTACTCTTTATGGATGTTCGTACCGTGGGCCTTTAGGGGATCAGAAGCTGTTTGGAATTTATTTCGGAGGCTATCGGGCGGATGTTTCTGATGATTTTGTTTCATCACGAGACGAGCATAGCGAGCTATGTGAGGATTAATGAGGGAACAAAAGGGCAGAAACAGGCCTCGATAGACCCGAAACAAGCAAGGAGAAAGATCCACTCAAACACCTCGATGAAACGATCACTCAATAAATTCAAAACGGCTTCTCAAAACTGCGTCTACCTTTGGCCCCGCTTTTTTGGAAAGAATGGGACAAGAGAATAATGATCGCTCCGGGCAGTTGGTACTGATCCTGCTGGTAACAGCAGCGGCCTGTCTGGCGCTCTACATGTTGCCAGACGAGTTGTTTGGCCTAAGCATAAAGAAAATGGATATGCTCTCCGACCTTAGAGTCGGGAGCGAGGATGAAGACGAGGACAGCAACCTCTCCAGAGCCGACTCCGTACTGTTGCGCGGCGACTCTACGGGGTTGAGTGCAGCCGACCGTGAACGTTTGGCGTACCGTGACTCGATGTATAGGGCCATCATGGCCCAATTGCGGGGCGATACGCTCAAGGCAGTCGTCGAAGACTTCTCCGTGGGGCACATCGGACTGCGGCGATTCTTCGCTGCGCTGAACGGCATCAGCACGTTAGGCCGACCCGTCCGTGTAGCGTTCCTCGGCGACTCCTTCATCGAGGGTGACATCCTCACGGCCGACTTCCGCGAGCGGATGCAAGCGCGATTTGGTGGCCGAGGCGTAGGCTTTGTGCCGGTGTCATCGCAGGTGGCACAGTTTCGCCCGACTGTCCGACTGCGCTCTAAGGGGTGGACGACGCGCTCCATACTCTCCGACCGTAAGCCGAAGTACCTCCTTTCTTGCCTCCTGTTCGATGCCGCGAACGATGCCCCGACAATAGCCTTCGAAACGACCGACTATATGCCCCACTTGAAAAGTGTCGGTACCCTCAAGTTCCTCTACACAAGCAATCGAGCGACAGACCTCCGCTGGATATGCAACGAGGGACGGGATACATTCACTGCGCGCCTCCCAGAGACCGACGGCGTGGGGCAATATGTGGCGAAGGGCTCCTTTACGGAGGGCAAATTGGCCTTTACACATGCGCAGGGGTTGCAAGCGTTGGGCATTGCGTTAGAGGATGATCGCGGGGTGGTGGTGGATAATTTTGCTTTGCGAGGTAATTCTGGTCTGCCGCTGGAAAACTTAGACATAGCGCGCTGCCAAGCGTTGCAGAGCATACGCCCCTACGACCTGATCGTGATCCAATACGGCCTGAATGTGGCTGTCGAACGAACGAAGGACTATGGCTTCTACCGAGATCGGATGGTGGCCATCATTAAACATATCCGCACCTGCTTCCCAGGGGCCGACGTGCTGCTTTTGGGTGTCTCGGACCGCAGCAAAGTGGTCGGCGGAGAGCGCCACACGATGTCGGCCGTGAAGAACCTTCGCCGCGCGCAACGTGAGGCGGCCCTCGAGGCGGGAGTAGCCTTCTGGGACGTTTACGAGGCGATGGGCGGAGAGGATGGCATGGTCAATTACGTGAAGCGCAATTGGGCGGCCAAGGATTATACACACCTCAGTTTTCAGGGTGGCCGTGAATTGGCCAATGCCCTCTACGACGCAATCATTTTAGAGAAAACGCTATATGACAATCTGGAAAAAACGCAGCGCTAACAGGGCACCCTTCTGGGCGGCGCTCTGCTGCTTATGTATGGCTACGGCAGCCCAGGCCGAAAGGCCGCATTCGCCGATTGAAAACAGGAACCTCGCAGCGGAAAAAGCTGCCCCCGAAAAGAAGAAGACCAGCCCCCTGACGGATCAGGTCGACCTCACGATGACGTTTGCCGTCGATTCGCTTTGTCGCATCATCGATCCGAGGCACACGCTGGACGAGTTCTGGGAGAATCTGCTCAGCCTGTACAACGGCAAAGACACCGTACTGCCTATCGCTCACTTGGGCGACTCCCATATCCAGGGCGGATTCTATACGAACGAGACCATGAACCTGCTCCGGCGCACCTTTGGCAATGCCGGCCGCGGATGGATCGCACCTTACCGGCCTGCACGTGAAAATGGCCCCTCGGACTATCGTATTTTCTCGCAAGTGAAGAGCTGGAGCGTCGGGCGGTGCACGCGTCCGCAGTCGGGTACGCCGTGGGGGCTGGGCGGCATGGGCTTGCAGACGGATGCCGCCACGATTGACTTCACGATCGCGGTCAATGGGGCGGACGACGACTTCACGCAGGTGCTGATGTACCGCGGAGAGTACGCCCGACCCATGCTCCCGGAGGGGATCCGCAATGCGCGGACGACTTGGGGCAAGGATACCTACGCGCCCGACCTGACGGTGGATAGCTTCTTCCTGCCCGAGGCTGTGCGCGAGCTTCGTTTGCAGAGCGTCAGCCGCAGTGAGGCCCCCACCTCAGTCACGGGCGCGAGCTGCTACTACGGATTCTCGCTCTTCAACGGGCGCCCCGGGGTGGTCTATCACGCCATCGGTCGCAACGGGGCCACCTATTCGCAGTACACCTCCGAGCGATTCGTCCGCCAGCTCTCTCTCTTGGAGCCTGCCATACTCATCATCTCGCTCGGCACCAACGAATCGTACGGCACGCACTTCTCGGCCTCCGATTTCATCACGCGCGTAGACCGCTTCGTGCGACTGGCCCAGCGATACATGCCCCTGACGACCATCGTACTCACTACTCCGGCCGAAAACTACCTCGCGGCGCGAACCACCGTCACTCGGCGGGCCAAGGGCAAGAAACGTCGCACGACGACCACCGTCACGCGGGGCTATACCCGCAACGTGCACGTCGGTGAGGCCGCCGAGGCGATCCTCGATTATGCCGCGCGGGAGGGTCTGGCCTGCTTCGACCTCTACGGCATGACCGGCGGCGCAGGCTCGTGCGAGCGGTGGCAAGCCGAAGGACTCTTCTCGCACGACCGTGTGCATTACAGCGCCTCCGGTTATAGGGAGCAGGGGCGGCTACTGTACAAGGCACTCGTCCGCAGTGCATTGGATTACCAGCAACGTAAACGAAAATGATCCACAGCCTACCCCTTGACCTCAGCCTCGAGCGCCTCCGCGCCCTCTTCGCGTATCAGCCCGAGAGCCCGATGCTCTTCAGCACAGGCCTCTTTTTCTTCCTCTTCATCGCCTTCTACATCGGTTATCGCGCCCTGCGCCACACGACGACCGCCCGCATCCTTTACGTCGTCCTCTTTTCGCTCTACTTCTATTATAAGAGCAGCGGCGTCTGGTTCCTGCTTCTCGTCTTCACCGCCACGTCCGATTTCCTCATCGCCCGGGCCCTCGCCGCCACCGTCCGCCCGGCCGGACGAAAGGTCTGGGTCGCGCTCAGCTTGGTCATCAACTTGGGCATGCTGGCCTACTTCAAATACACCAACTTCCTCCTCCAGACCCTCCTCGCCATAGGCCAGAGCATGGGCTCTTGGTTCGGCGTGGCCCCCGTCGGAGGTACGGTTTACGAGCCGCTGGACATCTTCCTGCCCGTCGGTATTTCGTTCTTCACCTTCCAATCGCTCAGCTACACCATCGACGTCTACCGCGGTGAGCTCCAGCCGCTCCGACGCTGGATCGACTACCTGTTTTACGTCTCCTTCTTCCCCGGACTCGTGGCCGGACCTATCGTCAGGGCCCGCGACTTCATCCCCCAGATGTTCCGGACGCCCGTCGTGACCCGCGAGACGCTCGGCGAAGGGCTCTACCTCATCATCTGCGGCCTGCTGAAGAAAAGCGTCATCTCGGACTATATCAGCGTCAACTTCGTCGACCGCATCTTCGACGCCCCGACGCTCTACACGGGCCTCGAGAACCTCGTCGGCGCCTACGGCTATGCGCTTCAGATCTACTGCGACTTCTCGGGTTACTCCGACATGGCCATCGGCATCGCCCTGCTGCTGGGCATCCGCTTCAACACCAACTTCGACTCCCCCTACCAGTCGGCCACCATCACCGAGTTTTGGCGTCGGTGGCACATTTCGCTCTCCACCTGGCTCAAGGACTACCTATATATCAGTCTCGGCGGCAATCGGCGCGGCCGCGTCCGTACGTACGTCAACCTCATGCTTACGATGCTCCTCGGCGGGCTCTGGCACGGCGCATCGGGCCGCTTCATCCTCTGGGGCGGACTTCACGGGGCAGCGCTGGCCGTTCATAAGTTCATGATGAACCATTTCCCCAGCTTCCGCCCCACGGGCGACACGATGTCGCCACTTCGGCGCGTCTGCGGCGTCCTCATCACCTTCCACGTCGTATGCTTCGGTTGGATCTTTTTCCGGGCCGACACGATGGCCACGGGTTGGGACGTGATCCACCAGATCTTCACCGCCTTCCACCCGGAAGTCTTCAGCCAGTTCGTTGTCGGATACACCGAAGTCTTTCTGCTGATCCTCGGCGGCTACGCGATCCACTTCATGCCCCGAGTGGTCGACACGACCGTCCGTGGGTGGGTCACCCAGTCCCCGACGCTGGTGCAAGCCCTCTACCTCACGGTCGCCATCATCATTGTCCTGCAACTCAAGAGTGCCGACATCGTCCCCTTCATCTACTTCCAGTTCTGAGGGCGTCAGGGACGCCGGCCAAGATGGCCTGATACCCATATCCAGCCCTTAGGCGTCAGGTGCCCCCACCGGAAACCATTTCAATGGCGGGCACATGCCATCCGCCGGTAGGGTAGGGGCGTATGGCATACGCCCCCACAAATGGCCCGTCAGGGGCAAATTCATGACGAGCGATTTTCGGTCAGGCGCCCCCGTCCCTTGTTGGTACGTGCTGGGGCGAATGCAATTCGCCCCTACCCTGACGGCCGACAATGGCCCTCGGCACAAACCCGCCTCCGTTGGAAACCACTTCGCAATCCCCCACGCGTACCTGGCAAGGATGGCAGGCGTCCCTGACGCCTTGATTTTCTTTTGCGCCCTTTTCTTGTATCAAGACAAGAAAAGGGTGTGGGGGATAGGGGCAAAGCCCCTCACGACAATAGCCCCCGACACAACCCCGCCCCCGTCGGGGACCATTTCGAGAACCTCGGGCACCCATCCGCCTCCGCCGCATATTCCAGTGGGGGCGATTTCATATCAATGGCTTCCATCGAAAAACAATTCGTGAACTCCGGAAACAAACCCGCCTCTGTCGGAAAACAATTCGCTAACCTCGGACACCCATCCGCCCCCATCGTAAACCATTTCACGAACCTTCGGCACACCGTCGCCCCCATAAAAAATCCGTTTGGGAACCTATTCACTATCACGCCCCCGTTGAGGCCTTCAATGGGGCGTTATTTTACGATCACACCCTCATTGAAGTGTTCAATGGGGGGTAATTGTACGATCACACCCTCGTTGAAGTATTCAATGAGGCGTAATTTCAAAAACACACCCCCATTGAGGTCTTCAATGGAGGCGAGACAGCGACGGGAGTCCATGAAATAAAAACCGATGCGAGCGCCTATCCGGCGGGAGTCGCCGAACCATCTGTCTTTCTGTGTATAGATCATATCTATCTCCCCGTTGGAAACCCATTCGGGAGCGAATTTGCGTCCAATATTCCCATCGGAAATTATTTTACCGGCCATTGGCTGTCAGTCGCCCCCGCCGGAATTTATTTTGCCGGCCGTCGTCACCCATTCGCCCCCAATGGAAACCAATTTACCGGCCACCATCGGTCGGGCGCCCCCGTCGGAATTTATTTTGTCGGCCGGCGCCACCCATTCGCCCCCGATGGAAACCCATTTACCGGCCACTGACCGTCAGGCGCCCCCGTTCCTTTTTGTTACGTGCTGGGGCGAATGCAATTCGCCCCTACCCTGACGGCCGACAACGGCGCCCACACGTCGGCCGCCCGCGTCGGAAACCATTTCAATAGCCCCATCCCGTACCCAGCCAGCTTCCCCGCCCCCGGTGGGGGCTTGATTTTCTTTTGCGCCCTTTTCTTGTATCAAGACAAGAAAAGGGTGTAGGGGATAGGAAGTAAAGCCCCCCACGACAATAGCCCCCGGCACAAACCTGCCCCCAATGGAAACCCATTTACCGGCCACCGACCGTCAGGCGCCCTCGTCCCTTTTTGGTACGTGCTGGGGCGAATGCAATTCGCCCCTACCCTGACGGCCGACAACGGCACCCACGCGTCAGGCGCCCCGGGAAGGGTCTACGGCAAGAGCCAGAGGTTCAAGGGGGCTGTCCTATATTTGCAGGACGATAGCAAAATAGTGTTCAATAGAAGTAAACGAAAAACGAAATAATGAGACCGGTTAAAACGATCGACGAACCGGGAAACAGTCGCTTCCCGCTGGATCTCCATCTCGACTATCAGCAACGACTTTATGGCGTGATCACCGAGATGGAGCCTCGAAAAATAGGTTTGGAGGAGGCCGATTTCCTCCAGTGGCTTACGGATATTAAGACGGAGGAGGATGTCGTCCGCGAGACACGGGCGGCGAAAGAGTCGGAGGCCCTTCGCGACAAGGATGCGGAGCGAAACGAATGTCTGACGGGGCTGTTTCAGGAGATTCGGCAGGCCGCGCGCTCTCCGATAGCGGCGCGTCGCGAGTCGGGGCTCCTGCTGAAAACCATGATCGATGCTTACAAGGGACTGCAGCACCAAAGGCGATCTGGGAAGACGGCGCATATCGACTCCCTGCTCCGGGATTTGTCTACGGCGGAGGCCGCCGAGGCGCTGAAGCAGCTGGAGGTAGATACGATCGTGAGCCTGCTTCGGGAGCGCAACGAGGAATTTAAGTCGTTGCGCGAGGTCCGCTCGACCGTAGCCGCCGGCGCAAACCGGCTCGCGGGCCAGGCGATCCGGAAGGTGAACGACCAGACCTTGGGCTTCATCTTCCGCTACATCGAAGCCGCCTACATTGCGTCCGACAACGACCCCGACCGCCAAGTCATCAGTCGCCTGATCGACCAAATCAACCAGCGCACGCGCGAGAGCAAGATCTCGTTCAAACGAATCGAGGGAATACGCAAGAAGCGGCTCCAAATGAAGGATTCGGCGGAGGCGACCGACACGAAGGCGCCCCCGAAACGAAAACGATCGGCAGCCGCCTCGTCTACTGTGCCCCCGCTGGAACCTACCGGGGAGGCCGAGACACCTCAGGCGCCCTCGATGGGCACTACGGAAGCAGCCGCCCCGTCCGTCGTGCCCTCGCTGGGACCTACCGGGGAGGCCGAGACGCCTCAGGCGCCGCCGTCGGACACTGCGACACCGACCGCTGACGAACGGTCATAGCCCCCGGATTCCGCTACATTTGCCGCCATGTCAAGAAATAAACTCCAAAAATTCGCCGAGATGGAAGCCCTGCCCAACGTCTTCCAATACCCTTACGCCGCGCTGGCCGAGGGCGGCGGCTGCCCCCTGAAAGGTCGTTGGCGGGAGGCCGCTTTCGGCGGACGGCCCGGGCGCATCGTGCTCGAATTGGGCTGTGGGCGCGGGGAATACACCCTCGGACTGGCTGAGCAGCACCCGGACGCGAACTTCGTCGGCATCGACGTTAAGGGCGCCCGCATGTGGGCCGGTGCACGCGTGGCCGCAGCTCGCCAGATGGGCAACGTGGCCTTCCTCCGGACCGACATCGAACTTTTGGCCAGCTTTTTCGAGCCGGGCGAAGTGGACGAACTCTGGATCACCTTCCCCGATCCGCAAATGCAGAAGGCGCGGAAACGCCTCACCAGCACCCGCTTCATGGCGCTCTACAGCGGCATCTTGCCACGGGAGGGCGGGCGCGTCCACCTCAAGACCGACAGCCCGTTTCTCTTTGCTTACACCTGCGAAATGCTCCGCGCGAACCAGCTGGAGGCGGCGCCCTGCACGGCCGACCTCTACGCCGATACCGCGGACACGAGCCTCGACGAGGCGCGCGCCATCCGCACACACTACGAGCAGCAGTGGCTCGACCGCGGCCTAACCATCAAGTACCTCAGCTTCTGCCTCACCCCGCGCGAGGCTTGGATCGAACCGGAGGTGGAGATCGAGCGCGACGCGTACCGAAGCTATGGGCGCGGCCAACTGTCGCCCGCCCGGCCCGTCCGCTCCCGTCGCTCCTCCCGCTGAGGGCTGACACGCGGCAAGGGCCTCCGGGGCATCTCCCGATCGGGGGCTACCCCCTCAAAAACGCTTTTGAATCACAGGCCGAAAGGTCCCATCCATCCCGGATGGCTGCCCGGCTTGTCCTTATAAACTATAGCGGCCAAGTGGCTGCACAACACGATTATATAAGATGAAACTTTATCCGAAATTGATTTTAGACGCACTGGAAAAAGTGCGATACCCAGGCACGGGGCAGAACCTCGTGGAGTCCGGAATGGTGGACGATGATATCCGTATCGACGGCATGAAAGTCTCTTTCACGCTCATTTTCGATAAGCCCAACGACCCGTTCACCCGATCGGTGGTCAAGGCCGCCGAGGCCTCGATTCTGGCTTACGTTTCGCCGGACGTGGAGATCAAGGGCAACATCAGCACCACCTCGCGGCAGGAGATGCAGCCCGTTGGCCCCGCCTCGGAAGAGGCGCCGCTGCTGCCGGGCGTAAAACACATCATCGCCGTGGCCTCGGGCAAGGGCGGTGTGGGCAAGAGCACCGTATCGGCGAATCTGGCCGTGGCGCTGGCTGCCGCTGGCTATCGCGTGGGACTCTTAGACGCCGACATCTTCGGCCCCTCGCAGCCGAAAATGTTTGACGTGGAGGCCGCCCGGCCCGCGTTGGAGAAGGTGGGCGACAAGGAGCTGATCATCCCCATCGAGAACTACGGCGTGAAAATGCTGTCGATTGGATTCTTCGTCAACCCGGACGAGGCCGTGCTCTGGCGTGGGGCCATGGCCTGCAATGCGCTCAAGCAGCTCATTAGCGAAGCCAACTGGGGCGAGCTGGACTACCTGCTCATAGACCTGCCCCCAGGCACCAGCGACATCCACCTCACCCTTGTGCAAACCCTTGCGCTGACCGGGGCCGTGATCGTCAGCACACCGCAACAAGTGGCGCTAGCTGACGCCCGTAAGGGGATCAGTATGTTCGTTGACAACAAGGTGAATGTGCCCGTGTTGGGTCTCGTCGAGAACATGGCGTGGTTCACTCCGGCCGAATTACCAGAGAACCGGTACTACATTTTTGGGCGCGAGGGCTGCAAGCGCTTGGCCGAGGAGTTAGGTGTGCCTCTGCTCGGGCAGATCCCGCTCGTGCAGAGCATCTGTGAGAGTGGTGATGTCGGCGAGCCGGCTGCGCTGGACGAGGATACGGTCACCGGTATGGCCTTCCGGCAGCTGGCCGAGCGCGTGGTGGAGCGTGTGGCTTACCGTGAGCAGCACATGGCGCCTACGCAGAAGGTGGAAATCACGCATTCATAGCCCCCGTGGAACTCTCCGCGGACATGCGGCAATTCATAGCCGATCACGCAGCGGACGACACCCGTTCGCTGCTGCTCGCAGCGGCACGTTACCCCCGGGTAGACGTGCCGTTTGCCGTTATACAGATCGAATCGTACCGCCGAATCCGGGAGAAGCTGCCCCGGTGGTTTGCAGCGCGCGATCGGCTCGTCTTCCCCTCGCGGCGGTCGGTCGAGCAGTGCTCCTCGGAGGCGGCGGCGCGTTACAAGCAGCGGCTCATCGAGGGCGCGGTCGGTAGCCTCTGTGACCTCACGGGCGGCCTCGGAGTGGACACCGCGAGCCTGGCCGAACGTGTGGCACGCGTCATCTACGTGGAGCGCGATGGCCCGACGTTCGAGGCGGCCATGCACAACTTCTCCGCCTTGGGGTTGGACAACGTGACCGGCCTCCATGCTTCGGCCGAGGACGCCCTCCGTACCCTGCCGCCCGTGGACATCTGCTATATCGACCCCTCGCGACGCGACGGCTGCGACCGCCGACTGTTTGCGTTGGCCGATTGCAGTCCGGACCTCGAGCAGCTGCTTCCGACGATCCTGTCTAAGGCCCCGACGCTCATCGCCAAACTGTCGCCGATGCTGGATTGGCAACATACGCTGGCCCGCCTACCTGGCACTTCGGACATCCACGTCTTGGCCGTCCGGGGCGAGTGTAAGGAGCTGACCTTCGTCGTCCGACGCGCCCATGCCGCGCCGCCAATGATCCACTGCGTTCACCTCACGGCCGACGGCGGGGAGCAGGTCTTCCGCTTCACCCCGGATGAGGAGCGCGCCGCACCGTCGGCCGTCACCGCCTCCGTCTCGTCGTTCCTCTACGAGCCGAACGCAGCGATCCTCAAGGCGGGCGCCTTCCGACTCGTAGCCCAGCGTATGGGCCTCGGTAAGCTGCACACGGACAGCCACCTCTACACGTCGAGCACCGAGGTGACGGACTTCCCCGGCCGACGCTTCCGTGTGGACGAGGTGCTGCCCTTCGGCCGCCAATTGTCCCGCGTGATGGCCCGTACGGTGCCACGCGCGAACATCGCGGTGCGCAACTTCCCCCTCTCGCCCGATGCCCTCCGCGCCCGACTGCGGATAGCCGACGGTGGCGACGTCTACCTCTTCGCCACCACCCTGGCCGACGGCCGCCGGGTAGTGATCCGTTGCACGCGCATCGGCTGACGGGGGCGACCGTCGACTGCGGCCAAAAGAAAAGGGTTGGTGAGCCTGCTTGGCCCATCAACCCTTTTTGGTAGTGGTCGGTTACGGTGGCCCATTTGTGGTCACCGCCCGCGGTACGTCCGTCAGTCGTCCGCCTGTTGCATACGGAAGGCCCGGCCCAGTTCGTGGACAATGTCGCTGGCCACCAGACTCTCCTCCGACGACCGCGCTGCGGCCAGATCGCCCGCCGAACCGTGCAGGAAGACGCCTATGATGGCCGCCTTGACCGGATCGTAGCGCTGCGCCATGAGTGCGGCGATGACACCCGTCAGCACGTCGCCACTGCCGGCCGTCGCCATGCCAGGGTTACCGGTGGTGTTGAAGTAGATCTGTCCCTGCGGCGCGCAGACGGCCGTATAGGCGCCCTTGAGGACGATGCAGATGGCGTGCTTGACGGCGGTCGTGGCCGCCTTGTGCAGTCGATCGTAGCCATTGGCGCTCTCGCCGAACAGCCGATCGAACTCGCGCGGGTGGGGCGTCAGCACGGTGCCCGGCGGAAGGAGCGGCATAAGCTCGCGGTTGCGCGCTAGCAGGTTCAGCGCGTCGGCGTCGAGGAGGAGGGGTTGGTCTACCGAGCGCAGCAAACGCCCCAGGAGGGAGGCCGTACGCTCGTCCGTGCCAATGCCGGGCCCGATGGCGATGGTGTCGAACTCCCGCAGGCTATCCGGCAATGTGGTGATGCGATCGCGGTCCGCGTCGAGGTCGATCATGGCCTCCGGAACGGCCGTCTGGAGCACCATCTCGCCCCGCTGAGGCAGGTGGACGGTCAGCTTACCCACGCCGCTGTGCATGCAAGCCGAGGCGGCTAAGAGCGCTGCGCCCATGCGGCCTTTACCGCCGGCGACGAGCAGCGCGTGGCCGAAGTCGCCCTTGTGTGCAAAGCGGCTGCGGGGACGGATCAGCCGCTCCATGTCCTCGTCCGTAACTATGAGATAAGCCGTCGGCGTCTTCTGGATAATGTCGGGGTGCAGGCCGATGGGGAGCACCTTCCAGCGGCCTACGTAGGCCTCGTTTTCAGGCAGCAGCATGGCCAGCTTGGGGAACTCGAAGGTGAGCGTCATTTTGGCGCGGATGATGCTGTCGGGGTTGTTGCTCAGGTTGTCCTCGCCGAAGAGTCCGGAGGGCATATCGATGGATACGACGGTGGCGTTGGACTGGTTGATGTAGCCAACTACGGCCGCATAGCCGCCTGTGAGGGGGCGGTTGAGGCCGGAGCCAAATAGGCCGTCGATGACCACGTCATGCTCGGTGAGTTCGGGCGGATCAAAGTCGTCGATCACCTCATAGAGGCGCACCTTCTCGTCAGCCAAGATGCGCTGCTTGTTCTCCTCACAGTCCGGCGAGAGTCGTTGGCCGGGGTTGAAGAGGTAGACTTCTGTGCGATACGATTCCTCGGCCAGCAGTCGGGCTACGGCCAAGGCGTCGGCGCCGTTGTTACCCTGCCCCGCAAAGACGATCACGCGTCGCTGCTTGGAGAAGTTGCGCTTAAATTCATTGGCAAAGGTCACGGCCGCTCGCTCGACCAAATCGATCGACGAGATCGGTTCGTTGTCGACCGTATATTGATCGAGGCTCTTCAGTTTCGATGTCTCAAATATTTTAATCATGTCCGGTGGGGGTTAATGGATTGAGTGTCCAAAGATACGGCTGTGAGGGCGAAACGAGCCGGAATTGCCTTCATCATGCCCGGGCGGCAGCATCTAAACCGTACCAGCCTCCAGACTTTCTGCCGACCTGCGGAGATCCCACCCCGCGCGTGGCTTTCCTTTCCGTAACGTGAGTTCGATGTGCTCATTTCCTCAGGAAATCGGCCGCCACAAAACTGTTTCGGCTCATTTCCTTGAGGAATCGGCCGCCACAAAACTTTTTCGGCTCATTTCCTCAGGAAATCGGCCGCACACTTACTCACTCATTTCCTCAGGAAATCGCTGGACGGGCTTCCACTCATTTCCTCAGGAAATCGGCCGCTCACTTACTCACTCATTTCCTCAGGAAATCGCTGGATGGGCTTCCACTCATTTCCTCAGGAAATCGCTGGATGACCTACATCGAACTTGACGTTATTCTTACATTCTTACGTCGAACTCACGTTTCCGTAAATGCACATGGAAAGGCGCCTTTTTGACGCGGTCGCCCTGCTCCTCATCTCCAAATAGGCTCAAGAATACGGTGCTCGTTCGTTTTTTTTTGCACTTAGCAATAAGATCACGGAGCGATCGTTTTTCAATCGTGAAATAAAACAACCAATCAAGTAGATTATGAAAGCAAAACGAGTATGCGCTGTGCTGATCCTGTTGATCGGTATAGCAGGCGTGGTTCGGGCGCAAGAGCTAACCGGACGCGTGGTGGACGACGCGAAACGTCCGATGGAGTTTGTCAATGTGGTAGCCTATGCGCTGCCCGATTCTGCCTTTGTGGCGGGGGCGATCACCGACGCCAATGGCGCCTTCTCATTGTCCGTCCCTGGCACGGCGGCGAAGCGTGTGCTGAAGGTCTCCTTCGTGGGCTATGAGACGCAAGTCGTTGAGGCACGGCCGGGCGTCGTCGTCACCTTACGACCCGAGGCGGCAGCGCTCGGCGAGGTCACGGTGACGGCCGATCGCATTCGTCGCAGTGTAGGCGGATACACGGCCAACCTGCTCGGCTCGACCGTGACGCAGGGCCGACAGACGGACGAGATACTCACCATGTTGCCCGGCGTGACGCGTCGCGAAGGGGCGCTCGAAGTGCTTGGGCAAGCCGTCGGAACGGTCTACGTGGACGGCATCCGACTGACCAACACCAAGGAACTGGCCGCCCTGCCCGCCGACCGCATCCGTCGTGTGCAGGTGGATTACACGCCCGGCAGTAGTGAATTTGCTTCCACACGCGGCGCCGTGATCCGCATCACACTCCGCAAAGAGCTGGATGGCGGATACTACGGCTATGCCATGGCCGGCGCCGATGTGTACTCCAAATACGGCTTCTCGCGCGACTTCGCCTACGCTGTCTACAACGGGCGATTCAGCCGCCTGAGCCTCTACAATGTCCTCTCTTATACCGATGACTACCTCGCCTCCGACTACGAAAAGACGTACGACTTCCTCCGCACGGGACGCGCGCTACGCACCGACGAACAGTCTCGCGGCTGGACGCACGGCCTCTACGACCGCCTCAGCCTGACCTACGACCTCACCCCGCGCAACACCCTCGGCACCTCGCTATACTTCTTCACCGACCACGCCAAACCTCGCACCGACGTGGCCACGTTCGTGCGCACCCCGTCGGGCTGGGCCGACACGGCGCTCTACACCACACGCATCGAGACGCCCTACACCTATCGCACGTATCAAGGCACCCTCCGCTTCGACCGCGAGCTGGACGACCAGGGTAGCACCTTCAACATCGGCGCCGACTATCTCCGCCAGTACGCCCGCAATCGCATGCAGACCCTGCGCCTCCTCCCCTCGCCCGATTTAGACACCCTCTCGAATCGCTCCGAAGAGACGACGAACATGCTCGAGGCTCGCACGTCGCTCAACAAGAACTTCGCCTCCGGCCTCGCCATCAACGGCGGTCTGGCTTATCGTCGCATCACCGTGGATTACGACCTCACCAACGAGCGCCACCTCCGCACCTTGCCCTACGCCGAAGGACAAATGCCCGCCATCTATGCCGAGGTGCAAGGCCCTATCGGCAAACGCCTACAGTACGGCGTCGGGCTGCGTGTGCAGGAGAGCCGCATCGCCTATCGCCCGGACGCCGCTGCCGACCTCATCGTGCACGACGATTGGGACGCTTACTCCTCCTTCAACCTGCTGTGGATGATCAACGAGGCGCGTAAGATCTCCGCCACCCTGAACTACACCGAAGCCGTCGACGACATCCCCTACAGCGCCCTCACGACTCACCGCGAGTACACCGACGAGCACAGCTACACGACCGGCAACCCCGACCTCATCCCCTGCAAGTCGCACACCCTCACGGCTGTCCTCGACCTCTACGACCATCTCTCCTTCAACACGATCTACATCTACAACGAGACCCCGATCTACTACGCCACGCGGGTGGATCCTGCCCTGCCGTCCGTGACCTACACGAAACCCATGAACGCCAAATATGAACGCCTCCTCGGCCTCAGCGCCGAGGCACGCTTCGATCCGCTGCCGTGGTGGAAGCTGAAGGGCATGGTGATGTACACGCTTTTCGGATCCAAGTCGGAGGATTTCGACGTCAGCGGTCAGCAGAAATACTATTTCTCGCTCTCGAACACGTTCCGTTTCACACCACACATGGGCGCTTCGCTCGATGGCTATTACGAGCCTACGTACCACTTCACCGACCGTATCTACCGCACCGTCTACGAGATGTCTGGCAGTGTCTACCACACCTTCCTGCGCGATCGGCTGGCACTCCGGCTCAACTTCAAGCTCTTCCGCCACGGCCGCGTGATCGACACCGAGACGCCCGACCTTCGCCTCGTCGAGGCCAACCGCTCGCACGAGCAATACTTCGGCCTCTCGCTCTCGTACTCCTTCAGCGGCGGCCGCAGCGTGAATGTCAAGCAGACGGAGGAGATCCAGTCCTACGAAAAGATCCGCGACAAGCGATGACGGAGCGCGATTGCACCCGTACAATCGCCTGTAGGGCCTATGCAGCGCGCGATAGTGTGGGGCGCGTGTATGACTAAATGTACGCGCGTCCCTATTCTATGGTTTTAGTCGTTGCGCCGCCGGTGCAAGATTTCCAAAGGCACTTTGGCCATCGCGTGGCGCCCGTAGAGAGTCTCTGCGGGCTTTATTCTTACATCGACATACGCGTTATGTCACAAGACGAAGGGAGGGGAATGTGTGGAGGAGGGGTAGGGATAAAAATATAGGAATCGACGGTAATCACTTACGGTCGATTCCAGAAAAGAAATTTATTTGACTTACGTGGTTTTTTTATCCATGTCTAACTAAAAATTCACACCGCAAAGGTACGGGTGCTGAGCAGGCGGCGAAATCCCTAATTGTGGGTAAATTACTGTCTTACCCTTCGCTATTACTGGGTATGCGAGCCGTATTGAGGGCAAAAAGAACAGCCTCAGACACTCAAAAACAGCCCCGCGAGGTGGTAGACTCCGTACGACATCAGCCACGCCACACCCGTATTATAAAGGATGGAGAAGGCTACCCACTTGCGACTACCGGTCTCGTTTCCGATGGCGGCTAGCGAGGCGATGCAGGGGCAGTAGAGGAGGATGAAGATCAGGAAGGCCAGGGCTGAACGCTGCGTAAAGTCGCCCGAGGCGGCGAGGGTGCCGGAGAGCGAGGCCTCGTCCGCGTTGCTGTAGAGCACGCCGAGCGTACTGACGATCACCTCCTTCGCGGCGGCACCGGAGAGGAGCGCCACGGTAGCCTTCCAGTTGAAGTCCATCGGCGCTACGAGGGGTTGGCAGAACTTGCCAATGCGGCCCAAGAAAGAGTTCTCGTATTGCATTTCGGACAGTGCCACAGGGTCGAGCGTGGTGTCGGTGGGCACCTCGGTGCGGGGGTAATAACTCAGGAACCAGATGATGATGGAGATGACAAGGATCACACCGCCGATCTTGCGCATGTACTGCTCGGCTTTGTCCCACATGTGTTTCAGCGTGGCGCGGACGGTGGGCATGCGGTAGGGGGGGAGCTCCATCACGAAGGGCGTCTCGTCGGCTTTGAAGACGCCGCGGCGCAGGAGCACTGCGGTGAGGGCGGCCATGAGGATACCGAAGGCGTAGAGCGAGATGAGCACCGTGCCAGCGGTGGCGGAGAAGAAGGTGCCGACGAGCAGAATATAGACCGGTAGGCGTGCGCTGCACGACATGAAGGGGTCGATCAGGATCGTGATCAGTCGGCTGCTGTGGCTCTCGATCGTGCGCGTGGCCATGATGGCGGGCACGTTGCAGCCGAAGCCCATGAGCATGGGGATAAACGACTTGCCGTGCAGGCCGATGCGGTGCATGATGCGGTCCATGATGAAGGCCGCGCGGGCCATGTAGCCCGAATCTTCCATGAGCGAGATGAAGAGGTAAAGCAGCAGGATGTTGGGCAAGAAGACGGTCACGCTGCCCACGCCACCGATGACGCCGTCGGCCAGCAGATCGCGCAGCGGCCCCTCAGGCATGTGCGCGCGGAGCATTTCGCCGAGCCACGCGAAGGCGGCCTCGATCCAGTCTTGCGGATACTTGCCGAGCCAGAAGGTGGTGGAGAAGGTGAGCCACATGAGGAAGATGAAGATGGGGAAGCCCAGCCACTTATGGGCCACGATGCGGTCGATGCGGTCGGTGGCGCGGTTGAGGTCGACGGTGCCGGGGGTGTAGACCTTGCGGAGGGCACCGGCGATGTAGCCGTATTTGCGGTCGATGACGGCGGCCTCGGTCTGTTCGGCCAGCAGTCGGTGGATCTTCTCCGCGCCCCGCTCAGCCGCCGCCTTCCACTCCGGGTAAGCCGCACAGCCGCGCAGGGTGCGCTGCGCCTCGGTGTCGCCCTCAAGGAGTTTCAGGGCCCAGTAGCGGGGCGGAAACTGGCGGGGCAGGTCGTCGCTCTGCTGCATGAGGCGGGTGACGATGGCCAGTTCGGGCTCGATCGTGGTGCCGTAGTTGATGTTCACCTGACGCGTCACGCGGTTGCGGCCCTCGAAGAGGTCGATGATCGTGTCGAGCAACGTGTCGATGCCATCGCCCGTGCGGGCCACGGTGGGCACCATCGGTATGCCGATCATGCCGCCCAACTTCTCGTGGTTGAGCGTGGCGCCGCTCGCTTCCAGCTCGTCGTACATGTTGAGCGCGATGACGGTCGGCTGGCTGAGGTCGATCAGTTCGGTGGTGAGGTAGAGGTTGCGCTCGAGGTTGGAGGCTACGACGACGTTCAGGATCACGTCCGGCCGGCGGTCGAGGATATGCTGACGCACGTACCGCTCTTCGGGCGAATAGGCCGAGAGGGAGTAGGTGCCCGGCAGGTCGGTGATGTTGAAGCGGTAGCCTTTGTAGGTGACATGCCCCGTTTTGGCGGCCACGGTGACGCCGCTATAGTTGCCCACATGCTCGCGCCCACCGGAGATGACGTTGAAGAGCGACGTCTTGCCGCTGTTGGGGTTGCCCACGAGGGCCACGTTGATTTCGTTCTTGCGTGGTGCGGGCTGTGCGTCGGCCGACGGGCGACGGTTCGTCGGGTCGTTCGCGTTCGGTGCCTCCTCCGGGCCGTCCGGCAGGGGCTGGTTGGCTTCGTCTTCGGGCAGCACTTCGATCATGGCTGCCTCGCTGCGTCGGAGGGAGACCTCATAGCCCATGACGCCGTATTTGACGGGGTCGTTCAGCGGGGAATTGAGCATCGACGTGACCTTCTGTCCGCGCACAAAGCCCATCTCTATAATGCGTCGGCGGAAGGCTCCGTGCCCCGACACACGCACAATGACGGCCGAGTCGCCGTTCTGTAAGTCCGATAAATTCATCTGTATCCTTGATTAGTAAAGAGGGACATTACGGAGCATGCACACTGCTACGCACTGTCCTTTTGGAGGGCGCAAAAATATTTCTGTGCCCTTCTTATACCAATCCCAAATAATCGGGGGCGTTTTATGATCATCCCCCTCACATATCCCCAATAATTGGGGGTGTCGGGGGATATCCGCCAGGTTAGTGAAGAGGGGACAGGGGCGTTATCCTGAAATTACACCTCATCCCCTTGAGGGGATAGGGGCGTTATTCTGGAATTACGCCTCACCCCCTCAGGGGATAGGGGCGTCATCCTGCAATTACACCTCATCCCTTGAGGGGATAGGGGTGTAATCCTGAAATTACGCCTCACCCCCTCAGGGGATAGGGGCTTCATCCTGAAGTTACGCCTCACCCCCTCAGGGGATAGGGGCGTCATCCTGAAATTACGCCTCATCCCCTCAGGGGATAGGGGTGTCATCCTGAAATTACGCCTCATCCCCTCAGGGGATAGGGGTGTCACCGCAAAAAAAGCCCCCATCCCCTCAGGGGACGGGGGTGTCACCGCAAAAAAAGCTCCCATCCCCTCAGGGGACGGGGACTTTCCGGACGGGTACGCTCTCATCCCCTCAGGGGACGGAACTTGGTAAGGGCGTCTCTGGGTATTTCTGGCTCGTCATTGACCCGTAATCAGCGACAGCAGCGCCTCGATGTTGGTGGCGGACTGGGTGCTACCGTCTGCGCGGTGGATGACGAAGGGATCGCCCGCGGAGCCGGTGGTGTCGATGTGGAGGGAGTCGTCAGCGACGTGGCGGTCGGCACGGATACCGTTTCGTTGCAGGGCTTTGCGCACCATCGCGTAACGGCTGCCGTGACCTTGGAGATGGATCTCGCGGCGGTAGTCCGTGTCGATGCGGAAGAAGCCCGTTTCGGTGTCGTAGGTGATGCCTTTGCGGGAGAAGAAACTGCTGAGTTTGCCTTCTAAGGAGAGGTCCTCAGGCGTACCGATGGCGATGCCGTTCGTGCGATCCATGAGCCAGATCTTGTCCGCGATTTGGAGCGCCAGCTCGAGGTCGTGGGTGGACATGAAGACGGTCTTCTGGAGCGTGTGCGTAAGGTTGTGGAGCAGCTGCATGACCTCCACCTTGCTGGGGAAATCGAGGAAGGCCGTGGGCTCGTCGAGGAAGATGATGGGCGTCTCCTGCGCCAGCGCCTTGGCGATCATCACCTTCTGCCGCTCGCCATCGCTGAGGGTGTGCACCATGCGCTGGGTGAGCGGCTCGATGCGCACGCGGGCGATGGCCTCGTGCACGATCTTGCGATCGCTCTCCTTGAGTGTCCCCCAAAAGCCGGTGTAGGGACTGCGCCCGAGCCCGACCAGCTCCTCGACCGTCATGTTGCGGATGTCGCTCTTTTCGGTCAGGACGACGCCGATGACGGTGGCCAACTGTCGGTCATCATACGTGGAGAGCGGCCGGTCGAGCAGGTCGATGTTGCCGCCGAGTGGGGGCTGGAAGGCTGAGAGGGTGCGCAGCAGGGTGGATTTGCCCACGCCGTTGGTGCCGAGGAGGCACGTCAATTCGCCGCTGTGGATCGAGGCGTTGAGGTGTTCGGCCACGCGCTTCGTGTTGTGCTTGTCGGGGTAGCCGATGCTGAGGTCGCGGAGGCGGATAGTCGTTTCTTTCATTCGTTCACTTCATTTCTTCGTTTACTGAAAAGCACGTAGACCACGATAGGTGCGCCGATGAGCGCCGTGACGGAGTTGACGGGCAGGGCGCCTTCGAAGCCGGGCATGCGGGCGATGAGGTTGCAGACCAAGGCCAGCGAGGCGCCGGTGAGGATGGAGGCGGGCATAAGGATGCGGTGGTCGGACGTGCGCAGGAGGCCGCGGCAGAGGTGCGGCACAGCCAGCCCGAGGAAGATGACCGGCCCACAGTAAGCCGTCACAATGGCCGTCAGGAGGCCGGCGCAGGAGATGACGCTCAGGCGCGCCCGCTTGATGTTCAGGCCGAGGTTGCGGGCGTAGCCCTCGCCAAGGAGCAGCAGGTTGAGCGTCTTGATCAGCAGCAGTGAGAGCGGCAGTAGCACGGCCATGATGGCGACGAAGAGCGTCATCTGATTGCCCGACACGCGGGCGAAGCTGCCCAGGCCCCAGATGACGTAGGCGCGGATGTCCTCCTCGACGCTGAAATACTTCAGCATGCCGATGATGGCGTTGGCCACATAGCCGATCATGACGCCGATGATGAGCAGCGTGACGCTGCCCCGCACCTTCTGCGAGACGAACACGATGAGCGCCATGACGGACAGCGAGCCGACGGTGGCCGCGATCGTGAGCGCCAGCTCGCCGATGTACCCCAGCTTGCTCAGCGCCACACCGCCTACGCTGCCTGAGAGTAGGATGACGAGCGCCACGCCGAGGCTGGCCCCGGAGCTGATGCCGAGCACCGATGGCCCGGCCAGCGGATTGCGAAAGACGGTCTGCATTTGCAGGCCGCTCACGGCCAGCCCCGCGCCCGCCACTAAGGCCGTCAGCGACTGAGGCACGCGTGACTTCCACACGATGTTGCGCCACACCTCCGACTCCTCGCCCGTGCCGAAGAGGATATGCACGATCGATCGCAGTGGGATGGCCACCGATCCGAGCACCAAGTTGAGCACGAAGAAGAGCGCGATGGAGGCGGCGATGAGCGTCAGAATGAGTGTCGTATGCCGCTTCATTACTTCAGCAGTTGGTAATAAACCGGCTTATGGTCGGGCAACAGCTGCGGGTGGAAGGCGTGGATCAGGTCGGCCAGGACCACCTCCGGCTCCACGGGCACGCCCTCGTAGAAACGTTGCGACTTGAGGTTGCAGTAGACCACGCCCCGCTCGCGGAAGGCTCGGAAGTCGGCATAGCGGGCGTCCTCCTGCCGGAGGGCGTCGTAGGTGAAGGTGCCGTCGTAGCTGTTGATGATGCGCCAGAAGCGAGCGTTGACGGCTTGGGCGTAGACGGTCTCGAAGTCGAGCGTGAAGCCGCCCGAGTGGGGGTCGTCCTTGAGGAAATAGTCGGCGCCGGCGTCCTCGAACTGGCGCGCCAGGAAGCTCTTACCGCCGACAGCGTACCAGTTGCCACCACGCATCTCGCCGCTGAAGACCACCGGTCGCTCCTTGACGTCGGCCGTGAGCGCCTTCAGCTCGTTGTATCGCTTCTCGATCTCGTCGAAGCGTTTGATCGCGGCGTCCTCGTTGCCGGTCAGCAGGCCGACGAACTTGATCCATTCGGCCTGCCCGAGCGGCGTCAGCTCCTTGTATCCCAGGTGCGGAATGAGCGGTGCGCCGGTCTCCTTGAGCGCCTCGTAGCCGCCGCGTTTGAAGGGCGAGATGAGG
>ERZ773087.433-NODE-433-length-31706-cov-72.108117_pt1 | contig 31706 bp, 27 predicted proteins | sample MGYA00511375_ERZ773087 | MGnify/ENA primary metagenome ERZ773087 (study PRJEB29015, sample SAMEA2737995) | human oral metagenome | biome: human oral; feature: human-associated habitat; material: dental | place: China | collected 2063 ...
GGCCGAGGGTACTTCGTTGGAGACGACGCGGGAGAGTAGGTAGTTGCCGCAAAGAAAGCTCGTGAGATGATCACGGGCTTTTTTGTTTTTTGATTTCTATTCTTTGTTTCTAAATTTTGATAAGGAATATCAATTATTCGTTTTGTTTATATTGAGTGTGCTAAGTTATTGACATTTTATATGAAAGCCCCTACAATGATGAAAATATGAATCCCGAGTATTTTTGTAAGGATTAAATATACTGTTGATTTTAAGGAGAGTTTACTATGGCAGATGCATTGCTGCAAATAAAGGATCTTCATGCCGGTGTGGATGGGAAGGAGATTCTCAAGGGGCTCGATCTCACCGTTCGCAAGGGTGAGGTGCATGTCATTCTCGGCCCGAACGGGTCGGGAAAGTCGACGCTAATGAACGTGATTATGGGACATCCAAAATATGAGATGACGGGCGGCAGCCTTATCCTTGAGGGAGAGGATATTGGTGAGCTTCGTGCATTTGAGCGTGCGCGCCGCGGTCTTTTCCTCGCGTTTCAGACGCCGGAGGAGATTCCGGGAATTACGGTTGAGAATATGATTCGTACGGCGCGTCAGGTGATGACGGGCGAAAAAGTTAAGCTTCTTCCGTTCCGTAAGGAACTAAATGCGATGATGGCAGAGTTGAAGATTGATCCGAGTTATGCACAGCGTTATCTCAATGTTGGGTTCTCCGGCGGTGAGAAGAAACGCAGTGAGGTCTTGCAGCTCCTTATGTTTGCACCCAAGGTTGCACTTTTGGATGAGACGGATTCGGGGCTTGATGTTGATGCCGTTCAGATCGTTTCCGAGGGGGTGGCGAAGTTTCACAATAAGAACAACGCATGTATTATCATTACTCACAACGCGAAGATTCTTGATAGGCTCAAGGTTGATTATGTGCACGTTCTTGCACAGGGCAAAATTGCACGTGAGGGCGGTGCGGAGCTGATTGAGGAGATTAACGAGGAAGGTTTTGCTAAAATCCTCGGAGCTCAGGATAAGGTAGGGTGAGCGGCATATGGAAGATTTCGTACCAAAGAAAAAGACCTATGTCGCCGATATTGAGCGTACGATATACGATATCACGAACGAAGACCGTTCCGTGTATAAGGCAGCCTCGGGGCTGACAGAGGAGATTATCCGCGATATTTCTGTGCGGAAACATGACCCTGAGTGGATGCTCGAGTTTCGGCTAAAGTCACTCGACACTTATCATGCGATGGAACTCCCCCCCTGGGGGCCTGACCTCTCAGACCTCGATATGGATAATATCGTCACCTATGTGCAGCCCGACGCAAAGATGGTGGGCGACTGGAATGAGGTGCCCGAGGACATCAAGGAAACATTCGACCGCCTCGGCATTCCGGAGGCCGAAAAAACATCACTGGCGGGCGTGGGAGCACAGTACGACTCCGAGGTCGTTTATCATTCGATTCAAGAGTCGCTTGTGAAGCAGGGCGTTGTCTATACGGATATGGAGACGGCACTGCAGGAATACGGTGATGTCGTCCGGCAGTATTTCATGACACTCGTGCCGCCGAAGGCGCATAAGTTCGCTGCACTCCACGGGGCAGTGTGGTCGGGTGGTTCTTTTGTCTACGTACCTGAGGGCATCAAGGTAGATATTCCATTACAATCCTATTTCCGCCTCAATGCGGCGGGAGCAGGACAGTTTGAGCATACGCTGATCATTGTCGAAAAGGGAGCAAGCCTTCATTTCATTGAGGGATGTTCCGCACCCAAATATAATGTGACGAATCTCCATGCGGGCTGCGTCGAGCTGTTCGTGAAGGAGGGGGCGCGTCTGCGTTACTCCACGATTGAGAACTGGTCACGCAATATGATGAATCTCAATACAAAGCGCGTCAAGGTGGAGAAAGACGGCGCGGTGGAATGGGTCTCAGGTTCGTTCGGTTCTCATGTCTCAATGCTCTACCCGACCAGTATTCTGAGCGGTGAGAACGCAAGCTGCGAGTTCACAGGTATTACGTTCGCATCGAAGGGGCAGGAACTCGATACGGGGGCAACGGTCATTTTCGATGCGCCACATACGTCGGCGAATATCAGCACCCGTTCGATTTCAAAGTCCGGCGGCATTGCTGTCTATCGGAGTGCGGTTAAGGTAACGCCGCGTGCCGTGGGGGCAAAATGCTCGGTGGACTGTGAGTCACTGATGCTTGACTCGGAGTCGCGCAGTGACACGCTGCCCGTGATGGATATTGCTTGCGACCAGGTGGATATCGGACACGAGGCGAAAATTGGCCGCATCAGTGATGAGGCGATATTTTATTTGACAAGTCGCGGTATCGACGAAGAGGAAGCGCGTGCGATGATTGTACGCGGATTTGTCGAACCCATTGCAAAGGAACTCCCCCTAGAGTATGCGGTGGAGATGAACAACCTTGTCAATATCGAGCTGGAAGGGACAATGGGGTGAGCGCTGTGAGTGAAGTTTTTAGCCGTATCCCTATGTCGACATGGCGCTGGTTAGGTGTGAATGACCTGCCGATGCCGGCACAGCTCGGCGATACGAAGACGATAAAGTTCTCCTGCGCGGCAGGGGAATCGCAGCACCATGTCGTGGAGCTGCGAGAGAGCGGACTGCAGGAGATTCATGTGGAGGTTGCGGACGGAGCAGAGATGCACCTCACCTTCATACAGGTTGTGCCGACAGATGCCGCTGCAGTGAGCCGCATTGAAGCAGAGGTCGGGAAGAATGGACTGTTCTCCTGCACGCTTGTTGAGGCGGGCGCCGCACATACGGCGGCGGAGCTCCGTGTCAATCTCGCAGGCGACGAGGCGCGTGCAGATGTGTGGGGGCTTTATTTCGGCGATGCAGAGCGAAAAATTGACCTCAATTATATCATTCGCCAAGCGGGACGGCTCACGGATGCGAACTTGCAGGTACGCGGCGCCTTGCTTGGGCACAGTAAAAAAACGTTTCGCGGCACACTAGATTTTGTCGCGGGTTCGCGCGGTTCGGCCGGCAAGGAAGACGAGGAGGTCACCATTCTCTCGCCAAATGCACGCAACCGCAGCGTCCCGCTCATGCTTTCCCATGAGGGCGACGTGGACGGTCATCATGCAGTCAGTATCGGCAGAATTGACGCGGATAAACTCTTTTATCTGATGAGCCGCGGACTTGATGAATATGCTGCACAGCAGCTCGTCGTCGAGGCGTCGTTTGCGCCCGTTCTTGCCCGCATAGAGAGTGAGGAGCTGCGTACTGAGATTACCGATTACATTGAGGGGAGGCTTATGAAGTGAGTAAGAACTTCAATGAGTATCTGCAGGATTTTCCTATTTTGCAGACAAAAATGAACGGCCGCCCCATCGTCTATCTCGATAACGGTGCAACCACGCAGAAACCGGAGGCCGTCATCAAGGCGGTTGCCGATTACTGCACCTATTGGAATGCAAATCCACACCGCGGCGCGTATGAACTTTCGGTCAAGGCAACGGACATCTATGAGACGGCGCGTGCACGTACGCAGAAATTTATCGGTGCGGCACGCTCCGAGGAGATTATCTTTACGAAGAATGCCTCTGAGGCGCTGAATCTTGTTGCATACAGTTATGGGCGTGCCCATGTGCAGGCAGGCGACGAGATTGTCATTACCGTCGCCGAACATCACAGCAACCTTGTGCCGTGGCAGTTCGTTGCCAAGGCACAAGGTGCAACACTGAAATACATCTACCTCGAAGAGGATGGAAACCTCTCGGCGGCCGATATTACCGCGCAGATTACGGAAAAGACCAAGATTGTTGCCGTGACGCATGTGTCCAATGTGCTCGGGCTTGTGAACGACGTCAAGGCGATAGCGAGCCGTGCCCATGCCGTCGGTGCCGTCCTCGTTGTCGACGGCTCGCAGAGTGTGCCGCATATCAAAGTGGATGTGCAGTCGATGGGGGCAGACTTCTTCGCGTTCTCGGGGCACAAAATGCTCTCTCCTATGGGAATCGGCGTGCTCTATGGGAAATATGATATCCTTGACGCGATGCCGCCGTTCCTCTTTGGCGGGGACATGATCGAATATGTCGGCGAACAGGAGACGACGTATGCGGAGCTTCCCGCAAAGTTCGAAGCGGGCACGCAGAACGTCAGCGGCGCGGCGGGACTCATCGCTGCGATTGACTATCTGGAAAAGGTCGGCTTTGACCGCATCGAGGCGATCGAGCGTGATCTCCTCTCCTATGCACTGCCTCGGCTGCGTGAACTATCCTTTGTCGAGCTGTACGGATGTGAGAGTACGCGCGACAACAAGACGGGGATCATTACCTTCAACGTGAAGGATGTTCATCCACACGATGTTTCGACGATCCTCGACGGCTACGGCGTCGCCATCCGTGCGGGGCATCACTGTGCGCAGCCGTTGATGAAATACCTCGGGCAGAATGCAACCTGCCGCGCGAGTTTCTATCTCTACAATACGCATGAGGACATTGATAAATTCATCGATGCACTAAAAAAGGTGAGGGGAGTGCTCGGATATGCCGATTGAAGGGGAAGAGGCTCTGCACGAATTATATACCGAGGTCATCGGCGAGCACAGCCGCTCGCCGGAGAACAAGGGAGAACTCTCGTCGGCAAATGTGCGCGAGCGCGGGCACAACCCGAGCTGCGGCGATGAGATTACGCTCTCTCTTGAGATCGCGGACGGCATCATCAAGGACGGCGCGTTCTCCGGTGTCGGCTGCGCGATCTCGCAGGCGAGTACCGACATCATGATTGATCTCATGCGCGGCAAGACCGTTGAGGAGGCACATCGCCTCACGCAGCTCTTTACCTCCATGATTAAGCGTGAGGTCACGGACGACGCAGCCCTCGAAGAACTCGACGAAGCCATCGCGCTCAAAAATATCTCCAATATGCCTGCGCGCGTCAAATGTGCTGTGCTCGCATGGCATACGCTGGATAATATCCTCAAGGGAAAAACTGTATAAGAAATCGGGACCGGTTTGGAAGATTTTTCTTCACAAAACAGTCCCGTTTGTATTTTTCCTCGCGTGGATACTAGATTTTTCGCCCCCGGGCATGTATAATAAGCAGGTATTGCAAAATTAGCACTTTTGAAAAGAAAAGGTGGGAGCTCGATGCGGATGACAAAGGCAATGAAATGTATCGCTCTTGGCATCACGGTGCTGGGACTTAGCGTTATGGCAGGCTGCGGCGGAGATCGGCAGGCGGCGGGTGAGAAGTCCTATAAAATCGGTGTAGTACAGCTCGTGGAGCACAATGCGCTCGATGCGGCGAACCGCGGCTTTGTCGACGGACTCAAGGAACGCGGCTATGAGGAGGGGAAGAACCTCACGATTGACCGACAGAACGCGCAGGCGGATCAGTCGAATCTCCAAAACATCGCACAGCGTTTTGTCAGTGACAAGGTCGATCTCATCTGTGCCATCGCAACGCCTGCGGCACAGTCGGTTGCAAATGCAACGCGGGATATTCCCATCGTCGGTACGGCAATTACAGACTATGTGAGCGCGAAACTCGCCCAGTCAAACGCGGTTCCGGGAGGGAATGTGACCGGGACGAGTGATCTGAATCCGATCAAGCAGCAGATTGATCTTCTTATGAAGATTTACCCAAACGCTAAAACTATCGGCACGATTTATTCCTCAAGTGAGATCAATTCGGAAATTCAGATCAAGACCATGACCGAATATGCACAGTCAAAGGGGCTGACAGTACGCGCGGCAACAGTTTCGACGGTCAACGATATTCAGCAGGCGGCACAGAGTCTCGTAGGGGATGTGGATGTGTTCTATGAGCCAACCGACAACGTGATTTCCTCCTCAATCCCGACCCTTGTCAGCGTCACTGACGCGGCGGGCAAGGGCGTCATCTGTGCAGAACCCTTTATGGTGACGGGCGGCTGTCTTGCAACCTACGGCATCGATTACTACAAGCTCGGCGTGCAGACGGGCGAGATGGCGGCGGACATCCTCGAGGGGAAGAGTAAGCCGGCCAATATGCCGATCGAGACGGCACGTGATCTAACGCTTGTCATCAGCAAGAGCGGCATCGAAAAATTAGGGCTGACCATTCCGGAGGACGTGCTGAAAGATGCAACCCTTGTGGACTAAATTATTTAACAGAGTAAAGGTGGAGTCTCGATGCAGGTGACAACAGTCATAAAATGCGTCGCTCTTGGGATGGCTGCTTTCGGTCTGCTCGCATCGACAGGCTGCGGCGGGAGTCAACAGGCGGCGGGAGAAAAAACATATAAAATCGGCGTAGTGCAGCTCGTCGAGCACGGCGCGCTCGACGAGGCGAACCGCGGATTTGTGGACGGGCTCAAAGAGCGCGGCTACGAGGTCGGAAAGAATGTGAAGTTCGATCAGCAGAACGCGCAGGCGGATCAATCGAATTTGCAGAACATTGTTCAGCGGTTTGTGAGCGACAAGGTCGATCTCATCTGTGCGATCGCAACGCCGAGCGTGCAGTCCGCCGCGAACGTGACGAAGGAGATTCCCATCGTTGGCACGGCGGTCACGGACTATGTGAGCGCGAAGGTCGCTCAATCCAATGAGAAACCGGGCGGTAACGTCACGGGAACGAGCGATTTGAGCCCGATCGCCGATCAGATCGACCTCCTCATGAAGCTCTATCCGAATGCCAAGACCATCGGCACGATTTACTCCTCGAGTGAAATAAATTCCGAGATTCAGGTCAAGGCGATGAAGGAATATGCCGCATCGAAGGGGCTGACGGTACGCGTTGCGACGATCTCCACGGTCAACGACATTCAGCAGGCGGCGCAGAGCATCGTGGGCGAGGTGGACGTCTTCTATGAGCCGTCGGACAACATCATCGCCTCTGCGATGCCGACGCTCGCGAGCGTGACCGATCCTGCGGGCAAGGGCATTATCTGTGCCGTGCCGACGATGGTGCAGGCGGGCGGCCTTGCGACCTACGGTATCGACTACTATAAGCTCGGTGTGCAGACAGGCGCAATGGCAGCCGACATCCTTGAGGGTAAGCGCAAGCCTGCGGATATGCCGATCGAAACAGCGCATGAGCTCATGCTCGTGATCAACAAAAAGAATGCGGAAAAAATCGGACTGACCATCCCCGACGACATACTGCAAGGGGCGGTCATCGCAGAGTAAACGATTGACAAGGAAAGCGGAGCGGGCACGCAGCGTGTCCGCTTTTTTTCCGAAATATAGGGAGTGACATTATGGATTTGGTCATCGCAACAGCGGCACAGGGCGTCCTGTGGGGACTCTATGCGCTGGGCGTCTATTTGACATATCGTGTTCTGGACATTGCGGATCTGACTGTCGAGGGCAGCTTCCCCCTCGGTGCAGCGGTTGCCGCCTCCATGCTCGTGGCAGGGTATTCGCCCCTCGTCTCGATCTTTGCTGCATGTGCGGCAGGATGTATTTCCGGCATCATCACAGGATTTTTCTGTACGAAGCTGAAGATCCCTGCGCTCCTTGCAGGTATCCTCACAATGATCGGGCTCTACTCCATCAACCTGCATGTTATGGGAAAGGCAAACTTGCCTCTGCTCCAGCAGGAGACCCTCTTCACCGAGTGGAACATTTGGGGGCTGGATACGGCGAGCAATATCCTCGTCATCGGCACGATCGTTGTCGTTCTCGCGATCCTATTGACCTACTGGTTCTTTGGCACGGAGCTCGGTACTGCTATCCGTGCGACCGGCGCAAATCCGCACATGATCCGCGCGAACGGCGTCAACACCGACGTCATGATCGTCATCGGGCTTCTGCTCTCCAACGGCTTGGTCGCGATCTGCGGCGCGCTTGTCGCACAGAGCAACGGATTTGCCGACGTCGGTATGGGGACGGGGACGATCGTCATCGGGCTTGCCTCCGTCATCATTGGCGAGGTGCTGTTCGGTACGCGCAGTTTTAAAAACTGGCTCATCTCCGTCGTGCTCGGCTCCGTCGTCTATCGCGCCGTTATCGCGGTCGTGCTGCAGATCGGTATGCCGCCAAATGACCTCAAGCTCTTTACGGCGGTTCTCGTTGCGATCGCACTCTCGCTGCCGCTCATCCAGACGAAATACCATGCGATGAAGAAGGGGGCGTAATCATGCTGCGCATAGAGGACATCAAAAAAACCTTCAATCCCGGCACGATTACGGAAAAGAAGGCGCTCTCCGGCGTTACACTGCATCTTGAACCCGGAGATTTCGTCACCGTCATCGGCGGCAACGGCGCGGGCAAATCAACGCTCATGAACGCCATCGCGGGGGCGATCTCCGTGGATGCGGGGAAAATCTCCATCGCCGGCGAGGATATTACCAAATGGTCGGAGCATCGACGCGCACGGTTCATCGGACGTGTTTTCCAAGATCCCATGATGGGTACTGCCGCACGCATGATGATCGAGGAAAATCTTGCAATTGCTGCCCGCCGTGGACAGACACCGACCCTGCGTTGGGGATCGACCGACGAGATGCGCGACATCTTCCGTGAGAAACTGGCCGGTCTAAAGCTCGGACTCGAGGATCGTCTCTTCTCGCGCGTCGGACTCCTCTCTGGCGGACAGCGGCAGGCGCTGACACTCCTCATGGCGACGCTCGTAAAGCCGAACCTGCTGCTCCTCGACGAGCACACCGCCGCACTCGACCCGAAGACCGCCGCGCAGGTTCTCGAGCTGACCGAAAAGATCGTTACGGAGCAGCAGCTCACCACCCTTATGATCACGCACAATATGAAGGATGCCCTTCGTTACGGCAACCGCCTTATCATGCTGCATGAGGGACATATCCTCTTCGACGTACCGCAGGGGGAGAAAAAGGGACTCACAACGCGCGATCTCCTCTCCATGTTCGAACGCGCCGCGGGCAGCGAACTCGCTAATGACAGTCTCCTCCTAAGCTAATTGAATAATAACGCCTCTCACAAGACGTTCTAAAACAGCTCCTGTATATTTATCCATGTAAACAGGAACGACGGGAACAAACAAACGACTTCCCTTCGAAAAACCTTGGATAGGAGTGAGTACCATGACGAAGAAGAAAGTTAAGAAAATAATCGCTGCGGCACTCTTTGGTGTTATGACATGCAGTTTGGTTGGAACAACAGCAGTTGTCGCAGAGGCTAGCCCACGCATGATGGCAGATGCCCCTCGTGCAATGGATGTGCGCTCAAGCTATGGAGACTCCTACGAGGTCACACAGCTTGCTGCACGCCGGCATAAGCCGAAACGCAAAGGATATTCGCAGGGCACAGTCACGACCGCCGCAATCGTCGGCGCCGTTGTCGGTGCATTCATCGCGAAGAATACCTAATATTCAATAGGTGCGTCTTCTGCGGTCTTCCCTTCCGCAGGATTCACATACATTCCCTACATTTCTTTCTCTCTATCGAAAGTACGCCTCCCGCTGCCCGGCGGGGGGCGTATTTTCTTTGTAAGTAAAGAAATCATGATATGGTTCCGATCCTCACCCCTTGCTATTTTGTGGAATCATAGTAAAATAGGAGGAAGATTGTCGAACGGATGAGCGGGGGTGAATAGATGCTAGAGGATTTTTTGGTGCGGCTGCGTCGTTCGGTATATCGGGACGAGCCGCTTGTTCGTTCTTCGGATGAGGCACCTGCGGGGAAAGTGCCGAAGCTGATCCGCGCGATGCGTTCGCTCGCACAGGTGTCCGGTTCGTGTTGGCAGCCGCGCGAGGAGATTTTCCTGAAGCAGGCGCGGCTCATGGAACACTATGAGGACGATTTCGTGTTCGAGGGCGTGGTGACGCGCTACTATCCCACCTATGAATCGCTCTCGGATGCGGAGCTGCGCGGTTACTTCACATGGCGGACGCAGGTGCGAAAGGGACGGATTGCGCCCGCGTCGCTGACGTTCGCGATGCTCTACGCGTATGAGATTCTGCATCTCATCGGGTGCAGGGACGCGGCGGACGGGTATGGGAAGCTGATGGAGCTCGGTCTCGAATTTGGCATGACGGAGCCCGCGCTCTATACCTATCTGCCTGCGTGGACGTACGGCTATGTGATTTACTACGGGCTCGATCCCGAGTATCTTTCCGATAGTTCGTACTATCGTGATATGAAATTGCAGGACGAGGCGATCGCGGCCGTTCTCTCACGCGGCGAGCATCCCGCGGAGGAGACCGCGGCGGGGCTGTGCGCGCTGTCTTCCTATCGGCTGGAGCGGTCGAAATTCTATCGGATGTATACGAGCGATATGAGCGCCGTAATTATGCGCGTGCTCGCGCGCGTCGCGGAGTATTATGAAAAACATCGAAAACGGAATTTTTCATCGGAATATATTGGACACGAATGCCGACGGCTGACGCGGATCTTTCCGGGGGCGGTGTTCCATGCGCGCTCGCCCGAGGAGGAACGCGTCTATACGGTGAATTCCGTACGCAGCTATGAGTGCGCGGGCGGCGCGTGGTATGTGCTCGCCTACGAGCGCGATCTGAAACAGGCGCAGCGGCTCGGCGCGCTGCTGCGGCTCATCGACTATCGGATGCGCGAATGCACGGGCTTTCAGCCCGTCAAGCCGCCGAAGAAAACGACGAAATGGCTTGCAAAGATCGTTGACGAGGAAATCGAAGCGTTTTTCGCCGAAAAAAAGGCGGTGGAAGCGCGCCGCGTGCATATCGATCTCTCGCAGCTCGGGCGCATCCGTGCGGACGCCGCGGTCACGCGCGATCGGTTGATTGTCGCGGAGGAGGAAGAGGAAAATGCCGCACCGCTTTTGATGCAAGGAACGGGCGACAGCGTATCGGAGACGTTGCCCTCGGCGCGGCAAGAATCTTTTTCAGGCGATGCCGATGTACAGACGAGCGAGACGGATTCACTTCTCGACGCACCGGAGCTGCATCTGCTCCGCGATCTGCTGACGGGCGCGCCGCTCTCGTGGGTGCGCGCCGAGGGCCATATTGTTTCCGTCCTCGTGGACGGCATCAATGAGAAGCTGTACGACGACTTTGCCGACGCCGTAATCGAGGGCGATCCACCCGCCGTGATTGAGGATTATCGAGAAGAATTGATAGAGAGGTATCTCCATGCCGCAGAATGAACCTGTCAAAATCCCGCGCCGCATCGCGCAGACGCTCGTGAGCGCGCTCAAGGGCGGCGTCGTCCCGCGCATCGGGCTTCCCTATATCACGGTCGGGCGGCGCAGCGAGATCGAAGCGCTCCTCTCCGACGTGGAGCTGATCGCGGACGGCGGCGCGTCGTTCCGCTTCATCGTCGGGCGGTACGGGAGCGGCAAGAGTTTTCTCCTGCAAACGATACGCAGCTATGTCATGGCGAAGAATTTTGTCGTGGTGGATGCCGATCTCTCCCCGGAGCGGCGTCTCCAAGGGACGCGCGGGCAGGGGCTTGCGACGTACCGCGAACTCATCCGCAATATGGCGACGAAGACGACGCCCGAGGGCGGCGCGCTGACGCTCATCCTCGACCGCTGGATCAACCGCGTGCAGCAGGAGGTCATGGCGGCGGAGGGCTTATCCGTCGCGGACGGGGGGCTTTCGCCTGCCGTGGAGCGGCGTATCGGGGAGATCGTCTACGGTCTGAACGACCTCGTGCACGGCTTTGACTTTGCGCGGCTGCTCACGATGTACTACCGCGCGTATGTGGACGGGGACGATGAGAAACGCGCGCAGGTGGCGCGCTGGTTCCGCGGCGAGTACGCGACCAAGACCGAGGCACGGCGCGACCTCGGTGTCGGCATCATCATCACGGACGACGATTGGTACGAATATCTCAAGATCTTTGCATTTTTTTTGCGGCAGGCGGGCTATGCGGGGATGCTCATCCTCATCGACGAGCTCGTGAACATTTACAAGGTGCCGCACGCCATCACGCGCCAATACAATTATGAAAAGCTCCTCACGATGTATAACGACGCGATGCAGGGCAAGGCGCGCTATCTCGGCGTCATCATGTGCGGCACGCCCGAGTGCATGGAAGACACGCGGCGCGGTGTTTACAGCTATGAGGCGCTGCGTTCGCGGCTCGCCGAGGGGCGGTTCGGCGGGGAACACCGCGATCTCCTTTCGCCCGTCATTCGTCTCGCGCCGCTGACGCATGAGGAAATGCTCGTGCTTACGGAAAAACTCGCCGCGATACATGCCGTTCTTTACGGATACGAGCAGATTGTCACGCAGAACGACCTCGCGGACTTCATCCGCATCGAGTTCGGGCGCATCGGCGCAGATACGCATATCACGCCGCGCGAGGTGATTCGCGACTTTATCGAGGTGCTCGACATCGTGTATCAAAATCCGAGCGTCAAGGTCGCGGAGCTCCTGAATTCGCAGGATTTTTCCTATGCGCAGAACGATGTGATCGGGGCGGAGACGGACGCGTCCTTTGCGGAGTTTGAGCTGTGAGCGCGTTCGACCGCTACGCGCCGTTCGTCAAGGACTACATCTACGCGCACGGTTGGGAAAATTTGCGCGCCGTGCAGGTTGCCGCGGCGGAGGCGATCTTTGGGACGGACGAGCACGTCCTGCTCACGGCATCCACGGCATCGGGCAAGACCGAGGCGGCGTTCTTTCCCATCATCACGCTGTTTTCCGAGGAGCCGCCGACATCCGTCGGCTGTATCTACATTGGTCCCTTAAAGGCGCTCATTAACGATCAATTTGCACGTCTGAACGATCTCTGCCGGACAGCGGAGATTCCCGTTTGGCACTGGCACGGAGACGTCGCGCAGAGTCATAAGGCGCGGCTGATAAAACGTCCGTCGGGCATTCTGCAAATCACGCCCGAGTCGTTAGAAGCGCTCCTTTTACATCGTCATGCGGCGATTCCAAAACTCTTTGGCGACCTGCGCTTCGTCGTCATCGACGAGGTTCACTCGCTCCTGCGCGGCGACCGCGGTGGGCAGACGCTGTGTCTCATTGAGCGGCTGTCCCGCATCGCGGGCGTCTCGCCGCGCCGCATCGGACTTTCGGCGACGATCGGCGATCCCGCCGGGACGGGTGCCTTTCTCGCCGCGGGGACAGGGCGGGGGACGGTCGTACCTCGCATCGAGGCAAAGGGAAGCAAGTGGCGCATCTCCATGGAGCATTTTTATGTCCGCGATACACAGGCGGCGGAGGGAAAGGGCGAGATGCCAGCGCTCCCCGTCCTTGACGCGCCGACGGATACGGCGCCCGAACATGCCGATCCGGGGCTCGGTTATATCTTTGAACACACGCGCGGGAAGAAATGTCTCCTCTTTGTCAACTCGCGCGAGGAGTGCGAGGCGGTGACGACGACGCTGCGCGCCTACTGTGAGAAGCGGCATGAACCGGATCGCTTCCTCATTCATCACGGCAATCTCTCCGCCGCGTTCCGCGAAACGGCGGAGGAGCGCATGAAGGACGAGAGCAGTATGCTCACGACATGCACGACGGCGACGTTGGAGCTCGGCATCGACATCGGGCGGCTGGAGCGTGCCTTTCAGATCGATGCGCCGTGGACGGTCTCGTCATTTCTCCAGCGGATGGGGCGCACGGGACGCAGGGAACTGCCGCCCGAGATGTGGTTCGTCATACGCGAGGATGCCCCCGACCCGCGTGTCCTGCTGCCCGCGACGATCCCGTGGAAACTCCTGCAGGGGATTGCTCTTGTGCAGCTCTATCTTGAGGAGCGCTGGGTAGAGCCGCCGCGCCTTGACCGACTGCCTTTCAGCCTCCTCTATCATCAGACGATGAGCGTTGCGGCGTCCTGCGGGGAACTCTCGCCGCGCGTCCTCGCGGAGCGCGTACTTTCGCTGCACGTCTTTCACCGCATCACGCAGGAGGACTACCGCACATTGCTTCGCTGCCTGATCATGCAGGATCATTTACAGCAGACGGAGCGCGGCGGACTGATCGTCGGACTCGCGGGTGAGCGCGTGATTCACTCCTATCGTTTTTACGGTGTGTTTCAAGAAAACGAGGAGTACACCGTCCGCAGCGAGTCGCAGGAGATCGGCACGATCGTCGCGCCGCCGCCGGTCGGCGAGAAAATTGCCATCGCGGGACATGTCTGGCGCGTTCTTGAGGTCGACCGCAAGCGGCGGCTCGTCTACTGTGAACAGGTGAAGGGGAACGTCCCCGCGTATTTTGGCGAGTGTCCGGGCGATATTCATACGAAAATATTAGAGCGGATGCGCCGCGTCCTGCGCGAGGAGATGAGCTATCCCTATCTCATGAAAAATGCCGCGGCGCGTCTCGCACAGGCACGCGACACGGCGCGGCATTCGGGCGCGGCGACGGATGCGCTTATCCCGCTCGGCGGCGATATGTACGCGCTCCTCCCGTGGCTCGGCAGCTACGCGTTCCTCGCACTTGAGCGTTTCCTGCGGATACGCTGTGCGGAGCGCATCGGACTGCGCGGGGCGGACTCCATGCGTCCGTATTTTATGCAGTTCAGCATGAAGGCGTCGCCCGCGGAGTTCTTTTGCGCGCTCGCCGAGGAAGCGGCAAAGGACTTCGACCCGATGGAACTCCTCTATCCGGGCGAAGTGCCGCTCTTTGACAAATACGACGAGTACCTGCCCGAAGAGCTTGTGCGGCGCGGATTCGCCCACGGCGTTTTGGATATTGCGGGGATGAAGCGGCGCGTAGGGGAGTGGGCGGAGCGTTAAAGCTCCGCGCCGTTTGAGGCGATCACCTTTTGGTACCATGAGAAAGATTTCTTGCGGTATCGTTTCCCCGTACCTGTGCCGTCGTCATGGAGATCGACGTAGATGAAGCCGTAGCGCTTTGCGAGCTCGCCCGTCGTAAAGGAGATGACGTCGATGCAGCCCCACGGCGTATAGCCGATGAGATTCACGCCGTCGTGTTCGACGGCTTTTTTCATGGCGCGAATGTGCGCGGCGAGATAGGCGATGCGATAGTCGTCGTTTACCGTTTCATTTTCGAGCACATCGTATGCGCCGAGACCGTTCTCCACGATGAAGAGCGGCAGTTCGTAGCGACCGTGGAGGAGGTTTATCGCATAGCGCAGCCCCGTGGGATCGATGCCCCATCCCCAGTCCGACACTTTGATATGGGGATTCACTACCGAGTGCACGTTGCCGCCGTAGCTCGTGACGGGGGTGGCGACATCCGCGCGTACGGTGTTCGACATATAGTAGCTGAATCCGATATAGTCCGCCGTACCCGCAGCTAGGATCGCCGCATCCTCGGACAGCATCTCGGGCGTCAAATCCTTACGCTCCCATAGTTTCTGCGTATAGGCATTGTAGTGACCGCGGCAGAGCACATCGAGAAAATAATAGCGTTCCTGCATACTTTCCTCCGCGCGCATCACATCGGCGGGAGCGCAGGAATACGGATAGTAGGGGATAAAAGCGACCATGCAGCCAATCTTAAAATTAGGATTGATGTCGTGTCCGAGCTGCGTGACGCGTGCTGCGGCGACCATCTCGTGATGCGCCGCCTGATGCATCGCATTGAGCGGCCGGTCAATCAGAGAGTAGCGCAGTCCCGAGTTCGTCCAGCCGAAGGTGTCTGTCGCCATGTAGGTCTGATTGTTGATTTCGTTGAACGTCATCCAGTAGCGTACCTTGTCACGGTAACGGCGCATGACCGTCTCCGCATAGTGGACAAAGAAGTCGACGAGCCTGCGGTTCGTCCATCCGCCGTATGCCTTTGCAAGGTGATAGGGCATCTCGAAATGGCTCAGCGTGACGACCGGCTCGATGCCGTGCGCGCGGAGCGTATCGAAAAGATCGTCGTAGAATTGCAGCCCCGCCTCGTTGGGCGTCTCCTCGTCGCCGTTTGGGAAAATGCGCGACCACGAGATCGACGTACGGAAACATTTGAATCCCATCTCGGCAAAGAGTGCGATGTCCTCCTTGTAGGTGTGGTAAAAATCAATGCCCGTATGGTTCGGATAACGCTCACCCGACAGAACCCCGTCCGTAATACGGCGAGGCTCCGTGCGCGAACCGCCCGTCATCACATCGCAGATTGATGGCCCGCGTCCGTCCGCATCCCATGCCCCCTCGAGCTGATGCGCCGCAACTGCGCCGCCCCATAGGAAATTTTTTGGAAAAGCCATCTCGTCCTCCTTTGTTTCGCCCAAATTCACATGGGGATAGTTCCATGCGGCAGCGCCGGATTCCTGTTTGACAGAAATTCTGCACTTATGATAAAATATGAACGTTGCGCGGATGTGGCGGAACTGGCAGACGCGCCGGACTTAGGATCCGGTGCCGCAAGGCGTATGGGTTCGACCCCCTTCATCCGCACCAAATGATATTGTTCGCTGAGGTATTTAGTGTTTTTGAGCCGACTGCAGGCAGTCGGCTTTTTGTTTATATGGGGAGTGTGCATGATGATTTTAGCCGCCTATGCTGTGCCGCATCCGCCGCTGATTTTGCCGCCCATCGGGGCGGGGGCGGAGTCTAAGGTAGCGGAGACGACGTGCGCGTATCGTGAGGCGATGCGCGCGGCGGCGGTGCTTCGCCCCGATACGGTCGTCGTTATCAGTCCGCACGCGACGTGTTACGGCGACTATTTTCATATATCGCCGGGTGTGCGGGCGGAGGGAAACTTCGGGGCGTTTGGGCATCCGGAGCTGACGGTCGGCATTGAGTACGACGAGGACTTTGTATGCGCGCTTTCCGCGTGTGCGACAGCGCAGGATGTTCCGGCGGGGACGATCGGGGAAAAGGAGACGACGCTCGATCACGGGACGATGATCCCGCTCGTTTTTCTGAGCGAATACCTTGGCGATGCGCCGACAAAATTTGTTCGCATCGGAGTCTCGGGGCTGCCCGCGGCGACACACGCGGCGCTCGGGAAATGTATTGCGGAGACCGCGGCAAAGCTCGGGCGCAGGACGATCTGCATCGCGAGCGGCGACCTCTCGCATCGACTCAGGGCGGATACGCCGAACGGTTTTGCATCTGAGGGAACGGAGTTCGACGGACTTTGTACTGCATTTATGGCCGCGGGAGATTTCCTCTCTCTCCTGCAAGTTCCCGGGGACTTTGCGGAGAAGGCGGGGCATTGTGGGCTGAACGGTCTTTGGGTGCTCGCGGGTGTGCTCGACCGCACGGCGATGGAGGCGCGGCTGCACAGTTATGAGGCGCCGTTCGGCGTGGGGTATGCCGTTGCGTCGTTCACGGTCACGGGGGCGGACGAGTCGCATGACTTCGGTGCGCAGCTTGCGGCGTCGGAGGACGCGGCGATTGCCCGGCTGCGTGCGTCGGAGGACGCGTATGTGCGGATCGCGCGGACAAGCATCGAGACCTATGTTCGCACGCATCGCTATGCAAATCTGCCGCAAGATTTAGCGCATGAACTGACGGATAATCGGGCGGGCATTTTTGTCTCTATCAAAAAATATGGGAAGCTGCGCGGTTGTATCGGGACATTCGCGCCGACGCAGAAGAATGTCGCCGAGGAGATCCTCTACAACGCGGTGTCTGCGGCGGCGCATGATGGACGGTTTGACCCCATCGAGGAGGGGGAGCTCGGGCGTCTCGTCTACAGCGTGGATGTGCTGACTGCACCCGAGCCTGTCTCGTCTGCGGCGGAGCTCGATCCAAAGATCTATGGCGTCATTGTCAAAAGTCTGACGGACAGCCGCCTTGGACTGCTCCTGCCTGATCTAGCGGGCATCGATACAGCGGAGGAGCAAGTCGCGATCGCGCGCGAAAAGGGACGTATCCTGCCAAAGGAAAAAATCTCGATCGCACGGTTCAAGGTCGTGCGGCATCACTGATCGGATGAGCTGCGGCGGCGCGCGTACAAAATACGGGGAGCAATCGTGTCTAAAAAGTTCTTTTGCGTGCGGACATGGGAAATGTTATAATGGGCGAGACTATTCATATCGTTTTTTACAGCCCCGATAAAGGAGGTTTCTCCCATGACGCAGTTCGACAAGCGTAATCTGTCCATGATGATGGATTTTTATGAGATGACGATGTCTTACGGATATTTTGAGCAGGGAGGGGGCGACCGCCGCGTCGCGTTCGATCTCTTCTTCCGATCGGTGCCGGATAAGGGCGGCTATGCGGTGTTTGCAGGACTTGAGCATGTGATCGAGTTCGTGGAGAACCTTTCGTTTTCGGATGAGGATATTGCGTTCTTCCGTGCGCAGAATCTTTTTTCGGAAGATTTTTTGAAGTTCCTGCGGAATTTCCGGTTTCGCGGGGACATCTACGCCGTGCCGGAGGGGACGATCATCTATCCGGACGAGCCGATCCTGACGGTCGTGGCGCCGATGATTGACGCGCAGCTCCTCGAGACGGCGATCCTCGCACAGATCAACCATCAGTCGCTGATCGCGACGAAGGCGGCGCGCATTGTGCGTGCGGCGGAGGGGCGCATGGTGTCGGATTTCGGCGCACGCCGCGCGCATAATATGGATGCCGCGACGTACGGGGCACGTGCCGCGTACATCGGGGGCGTCGATATGACGGCGACGGTCTCGGCGGCGCAGCAGTTCGGCATTCCGGTGTCGGGGACGATGGCGCACAGTTGGGTCATGTTTTTTGGGGATGAGTTTGAGGCGTTCAAGCATTATGCCGAGACCTATCCGCAGGCGACGGTGCTCCTCATCGACACCTACGATGTGATGCACTCGGGGCTGCCGAATGCGATCCGTACGGCGCGTGAGGTGCTCGAAACGCAGGGGCGGCGTCTCGCAGGCGTCCGTATCGATTCGGGCGACCTTGCCTATCTTTCCAAACGCGTGCGCGCCGCGCTTGATGAAGCGGGACTGCGTGACTGCAAGATCATCCTCTCGAACAGTCTCGACGAGTGGACGATCTCGTCCCTTCTCCTCCAAGGGGCGCAGGTGGACAGCTTCGGCGTCGGCGAGCGTCTGATCACGGCAAAGTCCGATCCTGTGTTCGGCGCGGTCTATAAGCTCGTCGCTGTGGAGCGCGATGGGGCGTTCGTCCCGCGCATCAAGATGTCGGAGAATGTGGAAAAACTGACGAATCCGGGGCTCAAGGATCTCTATCGCGTATACGACAAGGAGGGCAACGCGGTCGCGGACATGATTGCGATTCACGGAGAGCCCGTCGATCTCACGCGTCCATTCCGCTATGTCGATCCGCAGAAGCCGTGGAAAAACCGCTTCTTTGAAGGCTTTACGGCGCGGAATATCCGCCGCCTCTATGTAAAGGGGGGGCAGCGCGCGGAGGAACTTCCGACGCTCGACGAGATACGTGCCTATGTCAGAGCGCAGCTCGAGCGTGAAATATGGCAGGAGGAGCAGCGGTTTGAGAACCCGCATCGGCATTATCTCGATATGACGCCCGATTATTACGATCTCAAGATGAGTCTGCTCGAAGAGGTGCGCGGAAAGCACAGTTAGGAGAAGCGATGATTACAGGACGGACGAAGCTCCTCGGCGTGCTCGGCGCGCCCATCGAGCACTCGCTCTCGCCCGTGCTGCAAAACGCGGCGCTGCGCACAGCGGGGCTGGACTATGTGTACGTAGCGCTCCCGGTAAAGAAGGACGCCCTGCGGAGCGCCGTTCCAGGACTGCGAGACGCGGGATTTTGCGGGTTTAACGTGACGATCCCGTTCAAGACGGAGATCATCGCATTGCTCGATGCGCTCGATGAGGACGCGCGGCGCATCGGCGCGGTCAATACGGTGGTCGTGGGCGCGGACGGGTGTCTCACGGGGTATAATACGGATGCCGCAGGATTTTTGGCAGGCTTCACGGCGTGCGGCGTCTCTCTGCGCGGCGCACATGCGGTCGTTCTCGGGGCGGGCGGTGCGGCGCGTGCGGTACTCTGCGGTCTTTTGCGCGCGGGTGTGGCACAGGTCAGTGTCGGTGTGCGCAATCTTGTTAAAGGAGAGAAACTGTGCGCGGATTTTGCGTCGGACGGTGATGTACGGGCATTTCGCTTTGACGACGCCGCGTTCCGGGCGCGACTGGGCTCTGCCGATGTCCTCGTGCAGACGACGCCGCTCGGCATGTCGCCGCACATGGAGGAGACGCCGCCCGTGGACTGGGCGGCGGTGCATCCCGCGGCGCTTGTTTATGATCTGATCTATACGCCTGCCGAGACACGGTTTTTACGCGAAGCGGCGCGGCACGGGCATCGGTGCGTGAACGGCGAGACGATGCTCGCGGCGCAGGGCGCGGAGGCGTTTTTCCTGTGGACGGGGGTGCGTCCCGACCTTGCGTGTATGCGGCACGCGCTGCGGGAGGCGCTTGATCGACGAGCATAGTTTTGTATTTTGAAAATCTTTCGCTTTTGTGTTATGATATGTGATGTTTTGGGAAGGACGGTGCGTATTTGGCGGCGATTAGCTATGAACTCGTTCGGCAGGATGAGACGACCGGTGCGCGCGCAGGCGTGCTCCATACGCCGCACGGCAGCTATCCGACGCCGATCTTCATGCCCGTTGGCACGCAGGCGACGGTGAAGGGCGTCTCCCCCGACGAGCTGCGCGATCTCGGAGCGGGCATCATCCTCGGCAATACCTATCATCTTTTCCTGCGCCCCGGGGCGGAGCTTGTACGCGAGGCGGGCGGTCTGCATCGATTCATGCATTGGGAGGGCGCGATCCTCACGGACAGCGGCGGGTTTCAGGTGTTCAGTCTCGGCGATCTGCGCAAGATCACCGAGGAGGGCGTCGCGTTCCGCTCGCACATCGACGGCTCGAAAAAATTCCTCTCGCCCGAGGTCTCGATGCAGGTGCAGAGATGTCTCGGTTCGGACATCGTGATGGCGTTCGACGAGTGCATCCCGTATCCTGCGGATCACGACTACGCAAAGACGTCGACGGAGCGGACGCAGCGCTGGCTTGTACGCTGTAAGGCGGCGATGGCAGGCGCCGAGGGGCAGGGGCTCTTTGGCATCGTGCAGGGCGGCATGTACCGCGATCTGCGCGCGCGCCATGCGGCAGAGGTGGCGGAGCTCGACCTGCCCGGCTACGCGATCGGCGGGCTGAGTGTCGGCGAGCCGCATGAGCTGATGGAGGAGATCCTTTCCTATACGGCGCAGCTCCTGCCCGCGGGCAAACCGCGCTATCTCATGGGCGTCGGCACGCCGGACTATCTTCTCACGGGCGTGCGGCACGGCATCGACATGTTTGACTGCGTGTTCCCGACGCGCGTTGCACGCAACGGCATGGCGATGACGTGGACGGGGCGGCTTGTGATGAAAAATGCGGAGCACACCCACGCGCACGAGATCCTCGAAGAAGGCTGCGGCTGCTATGCCTGCCGAAACGGTTATACGAGGGCGTATATCCGCCACCTCGTCCGTGCGCAGGAAATCTTCGGGCTGCGTCTCCTGACGCTGCACAATCTCTACTTTTTGCAAGAGTTCATGCGGCGGATGCGCGCGGCGATCATCGACGGGACGTTTCCCGCGTTTTATCGCAGCGTGATGGAACACTATCGAAAAAACGGATAATATGATGAAGGAGTTGTATTTATGGATGAACAGATGATGGCACAGCTCAGTTCTTGGGGACCCATTGTTATTTTGGTGGTCTTCTTCTACTTCCTGCTGTACCGTCCGCAGAAGCAGGCGCAGAAAAAGCGGGAGGAGATGCTCAGTCGTCTCGCTGTTGGCAACGCTGTGGTAACGCTCGGCGGCATGCACGGGACGATCACGGCGCTGGATGAAAAGACGGTGACGCTGCATGCCGCAGAGGGCGTTGACATCGTGTTTGAACACTCGGCAATCAGCGCGGTCGTCTCTGAGACGCAGGAGTGATTCATGTCCGCGGAGACGGGTGAGAATCTTGTGCTCCTGCGGGAACAAAAGCGCACGCTCCGGAGGGAGATGCTGGAGCATCGCAGGGCGTTGCCGGCAGAGGCGTGCAGGCGCGCCTCCGAGATCGTCAGGGCACGCACGATGGAGCAGCCGGAGGTGCGGGAAGCCGCGACCGTTATGCTCTATGCATCGACGCAGGAGGAACTTGACCTATTTCCGTTGATGGAGGCATTTCTCCGTGCGGGCAAGCGTATTGCCCTTCCGTATATTGTGGAGAAGGGGCATATTGAAGCGCGTCTGGTTCTTACCATCGAAGAGCTCGTCGAGGGGGCATACGGGATTTTAGCGCCCGACCCTGCACAAAGTGCGCTCGTTTTGCCCGAGGAGATTGATGTCGTTATTGTACCCGGTGCGGCGTTTGCCGAGGACGGTGGTCGGCTGGGGCTTGGCGGCGGATATTACGATCGGTTTCTGCCGCGGGCAGTGCACGCGCTGCGGCTTGCGCTTGCCTATGATTTTCAAGTGATTCCGAGGATTCCGATGGCGTCACACGACGCTTATGTGGACTGCATCCTGACGGAGCGGCGCTTTCTGCGCCCGTACAGGGGGCGGTATGATAAGACCTTTGAGGAAGAGGTGTGAGGACGATTGAGACAACATAGTTTGCTCAAGCTCGTGATCGCGGTCGCCGTCATTATCGGCGTGTTCTTTGCATTCGTTCAGTCGCTCGCGAGTTCGATTCGCCAGGGGCTGGACCTCCAGGGCGGCACGCACGTTGTGCTCGAAGCCGTGGACACGGAGCAGGCACAGGTCAATGACGATGCGATGAACCGCGTTGTGGCAATTATGGAAAAGCGCGTCAACTCGCTCGGTCTGACCGAGCCGATCATTCAGCGCGAGGGCGAGCGGCGCGTCATCATCGAACTGCCGGGCATCAAAGACCCAGATGCTGCGATCCGTACGATCGGCAAGACGGCGATGCTCGAGTTCCGTGACGAGGACGGCAATACGGCACTGACGGGAACGGATCTCAAGGACGCGCAGGCGTCGACGAATCCGCAGACGGGACAGAACGTCGTCAATCTCGAGTTCTCCGACGAGGGCGCGCAGAAATTTGCCGATCTCACGATGCGCAACGTCGGGCGTACGATCGCCATCCTGCTCGACGGCGAGGTGCTGACCGCGCCGAACGTCCGCGAGCCGATTCTCGGCGGGCGTGCGGAGATCACGGGGCAAAAGACCCTCGAGGAGGCGCAGAACCTCGCGGTCGTCCTGCGCAGCGGTGCGCTCCCGGTCAAGGTGGAGATCATCGAGACGCGCACCGTCGGTCCGACGCTCGGACAGGACTCGAAGGATAAATCGGAGTTCGCATTTGCCGTCGGTCTCGGCGCAGTCGTCCTTTTCATGATACTGTTCTATCATCTGTCGGGATTTATCGCGGATGTGGCGCTCATGGCATACACGATCCTGTTGCTCGGCATTCTCTATCTGATGGATGCGACCCTGACGCTCCCGGGCGTGGCGGGCATCATCCTCTCCATTGGTATGGCGGTCGATGCGAACGTGCTGATCTTTGAGCATTTCAAAGAGGAGTACCAAGTGCAGCACAAATCGCTGCGCCTTGCGATGGACGCGGGATTTAAGCGCGCATTCACGACGATTTTTGATTCGAACGTCACGACGCTCATCGCGGCCGGTGTCCTGTTCTTCCTTGGTACGGGAACGATTCGCGGCTTTGCAATCACGCTCGGCGTCGGTACGATCCTGTCGATGTTCACGGCGATTACGCTGACACAGTATCTGCTCAAGCTGATGATCAACGCTAAGATTTCCGAAAATCCGGCGATGTACGGCGCGAACGGATTTATGCTTGCCGTGAAGAAGGGAGATGAGAAGAATGCCTAAGTTTGATATTGCGGGGCATCGGAGAATATTCTTCCTCATCTCGCTGATTTTGATCATCCCCGGATTCATCTGCATGGGCGTGCGCGGCTTTAACTTCGGCATTGATTTCACGGGCGGCACGATCATCGATCTGCACTTTGAGCATCCCGTGACGCTCGCCGATATTCGCACGAGTCTTGCAAAGTACGACCTCGACAACAGTACGATCCAGCTATCGGGGACGGAAGCCGGCGTGGAGTCCTCAGAGAATGCCATGATCCGCACGGTGGATCTCGAGGAAAATCAGCGCAAGGAGGTGATGGCGGCGCTCGCGCAGGATGTCGGTCCCTACACCGTGCTGCGCGAGGAGAAAGTCGGCGCAACCATCGGCGGCGAGCTGATCACGAATGCAGTACTCGCGCTCGTCATCTCGTGGGCGCTCATCATCCTCTATGTCGCGTACCGCTTCGAATGGCGCTTTGGCGTCTCGGCGGTGCTTGCGCTGGTGCATGACATCATCATCGTGCTGGCGGTGTTCTCACTGACACAGCGGCAGATCGATTCGTCGTTCATCGCGGCGCTGCTGACGATCGTCGGCTACTCGATCAACGATACCATCGTGATCTTTGACCGCATCCGCGAGAATCTAAAGCTGCATTTCCGCCGCGGCGGCGATGTGGACGAGCTCGTCAACCGTTCCATCTATCAGACGCTTACACGCTCGCTCTACACAGTCTTTACCGTTCTGTTCACGACGGCGGCGCTGTACTGGTTCGGTGGCGAGACGACGAAGGACTTCGCGTTTGCGCTGCTCATCGGATTTGCGGTCGGATGCTATTCTTCGATTTTCATTGCGAGCCAAATCTGGATTGAGCTGCGCAACCGTACGGAGCGGAGACCTACCGCGCCAAAGGCAAAGGCGGTTGCCGCGGAAGTCTAATAAAGAAGGGAGAGCCTGCTTTCCATTAGAGCGGGCTCTTTTGCGTTACGGGAACGGGGGACGTCCATGCTGAAAGAATGGATCATAGAGGAGCCGGCTGCGGAGGCGGATGCGTTTGCGCGTACTGCGGGGGTCGCGCCGCTCGTCGCACAGATTCTATGGCATCGCGGCATCCGCACGCCCGGCGCTGCCGATGCGTTCCTGCATCCCGAGGAAGCGCCGTTTCACGATCCGTTCCTCATGGCGGACATGGAGACTGCCGCCGCACGCATTCTCGACGCGATCGAGAGACACGTGCCGATCGTGGTCTACGGCGACTATGATGTGGACGGCATGACCTCGACGACGCTCCTGACGAAAAATATCCGCGCGCTCGGCGGTGATGTCTCGTACTACATCCCAAATCGATTTACGGAAGGCTACGGCATCAATTTGCCCGCGCTGCGGCAGATTCACGAAGAGGGCTGTGCGCTGCTCATCACGGTGGACTGCGGTATCGCGTCCGTGGAGGCGGTGGCGGCGATGCGCGGCGTGCTCGACATCATCGTCACAGATCATCATCTGCCCGGGGCGGGGCTGCCGCCCGCACTTGCCGTGCTCAACCCGCACCGCGCCGACTGCCCCTATCCGGAGAAGGAACTTGCGGGTGTCGGCGTCGCATTCAAGCTCTGTCAGGCGCTTTGGCAGCGGCGGGCGCAGCGTCTCTATGAGGAGGATCTCGACATTGCTGCACTCGGGACGGTGGCGGATCTCGTTCCCATCACGGGGGAGAACCGCAAAATCGTGCGGCAGGGACTGCGCGTCATGTCGGAAAATCCATGTGTCGGTATCCGCGCGCTGATTTCCGTTTCGGGACTGGAGGATAAAAAGATCAATGCGGGGCATGTCGGCTTTCAGCTCGCACCGCGGCTCAATGCCGCCGGGCGTCTCGAGACGGCGCGGCACGGCGTCGCGCTGCTCTCCTCGGAGGACGCAGCGGACGCCGCGCGCATCGCGGGCGAGCTGAACGTCCTCAACACTGAGCGGCGCGGGCTCGAGCAGGACATCCTCACCGAGGCGCAGCAAAGTCTCGCGGATTTTACGTCCGATATGCCTGCGATCGTGGTTGCGGGCGAGGACTGGAATGCTGGCGTGATCGGCATCGTCGCGTCCCGCCTTGTCGAGACCTATTACCGACCGAGCATTGTGCTCACACGGCAGGAAAATGTCTACAAGGGATCGTGCCGGAGCATCGCGGGGCTGCACATGTACGACGCGCTCTCAGCGTGCCGTGAGACGTTGATTCAGTTCGGCGGTCATGCGATGGCGGCGGGGCTGTCCGTTCTGCCGGAGCGGCTGGAGGATTTTCGCGCAGCATTCTCGGCGTATGTGCGGGAGCATCTGCATCCGTCGGATTTTATTCCAAAGACGCGGATCGAAGCGCTTGTTCCGCCGACCGACTGGACGATTCCCCTCGTCGAGGAACTCGCCCTCCTCGAGCCATACGGGATGGGAAACCCGCGTCCCGTATTCGGCTGCCGTGACATGCGCCCCACATCTGCCGACGCCATCGGTGCGGAGGGAAAGCATCTGCGCCTTGCGCTTGGAACGCCCGAGCATCGCGTCGCGGGACTCTACTGGAATCATGGGGAGCTCGCCGCGGTGCTGGCGGAGGAGTCCGTGGACATCGCATATGTCCCGAGCATCAACGAGTGGCAGGGAACATATTCCGTACAGTGTATGGTGGATAGCATACTGCCCGCCGCATGTGAGCGCGTCTTTCCGGATCGAGAACTGCTGCGGCGCATCTACCGTACGCTCGGTGCACTGCGGACGCCCACGGGAGATATCTCCTATGCGCTGCCCATGCTCACGCGGCGGATCAGCGCCGCAGAGGGGCATATATCACATTATACCCTAGGGCGTGCACTCGATATATTCCATGAGCTTGGGCTGCTGGAGCTGCTGCCGGACGGCGGCTGCCGGATGATTCCGGCGGAGAAAAAGATAGAACTGACGGACGCGCCGACGTACCGCAGGTATTGGGAAAGAGAGGTGTCGGGAGATGTCAAGTGAAGCGCATGGAAACATTACCCTCGATATGATCCTCGAAAAGATACGCGTCTATCAGCCGGATGCCGATACTGCAAAGATCGAGCGCGCCTATCAATTTGCCGAAAAGGCGCACCGCGGGCAGGCGCGCATCTCCGGCGAGGCGTACATCATTCATCCGCTCCATGTTGCCTACATTCTCACGGGGCTCCATATGGACGATGAGACGATCTGCGCGGCGCTCCTGCATGATGTCGTCGAGGACACGCACGCGACCATCGAGGAGATGGAGGAGCTGTTCGGCAAGAACATAGCCGCGCTGATCGACGGTGTGACAAAGCTCGGGCGCATTCAGTACATGTCCAAGGAGGACGTCCAACTCGAGAACTACCGCAAGATGTTCCTCGCGATGGCAAAGGACATCCGCGTCATCATGATCAAGCTCGCCGATCGTCTCCACAACATGCGCACACTCAAATACATGCGCGAGGACAAGCGTCAGCGCATCGCGCATGAGACGCTCGAGGTTTATGCACCACTCGCAAACCGGCTCGGCATATCGAACATCAAGATCGAACTGGAGGATCTCTGCCTGCGCTACCTGGAGCCGGACGCGTACTATGCCCTCGTGGAGGAGGTCAAGCACAAGCGCCGCGAGCGGCAGGCATTCATTTTGGACTCCATTCGTCAGATTCGGGAAAAACTCGAAGATGCCGGAATCGAAGCGGAGATCAAAGGGCGCGCGAAGCACTTTTACAGCATCTATCGTAAGATGAAACGTGACAACAAGAGTGTCAGCGAGATTTACGACCTTTCCGCCGTGCGCGTACTCGTCTCCTCGGTCAAGGATTGTTACGGCGTGCTCGGCGTCATTCACGCCATGTGGAAGCCGATACCGGGGCGATTCAAAGACTATATCGCCATGCCAAAATCGAACGGCTACCAGTCCCTGCACACAACGGTCATGACGCAGGGAGATCCGCTCGAGATCCAGATTCGGACGCATGCGATGCACCGTGTGTCCGAGTTTGGCGTCGCCGCGCACTGGAAGTACAAGGAGTCCGGAAAGAGCATCTGTGCAGGCGGTGCAGCGGATCAAAAGATGTCGTGGCTCCGGCAGATGGTCAGTCTGCAAAAGGAGTACGACGACCCAAAGGAATTTTTCGAAGCGCTGAAACTCGACGTATTCTCCGACGAGGTGTTTGTCTTTACGCCGCGCGGAGACGTCATCGACCTGCCGAAAGGATCGAATCCGATCGACTTTGCCTATCACATCCATACGGAGATCGGGCATCACTGCGTCGGCGCGAAGGTCAATGGAAAGATTGTTCCGCTTGAGTATAAACTCAAAAACGGCGACATCGTGTCGATCGTCACGAATAAGGCAAGCGGCGGTCCGAGTCCCGATTGGCTCAATACGGTGGCATCCTCAGCGACGCGTGGCAAGATTCGCGCATGGTTCAAGAAGGAAAACCGTGAGGCGAATATTGATCGCGGCATGAACCTCATCCGCGACGAGGCGAAGCGGCTCGGTTACAGCCCAAAAGAATTATTCGCAGACGGACGGCTTGCAAAGGTCGCCGAAAAGCTCAACGTGCAGACCGAAGATGATCTCCTCGCATCGCTCGGTTACGGCGGTGTTACCTTGCAGGGCATCATGACAAAGCTCATCGAGCTGCACCGCAAATCCGTGCAGGCGGAAACGCCGCCCGAGGTATCGCAGCTCCTCTCCGAGCTCAGAACCCCGCGGCACGGCAAGCGAAAGAAAGCGAGTCACGGCGTCCTTGTCGAGGGGGAAGGAGGATATCTCGTGCGACTCGCACGCTGCTGCAATCCGATTCCGGGCGATCCCATCACGGGCTACATCACGCGTGGGCGCGGCGTCTCCGTACATCGTTCGGACTGTCCGAACGTTCTCAATGATACCGAATTCTCGCGCATGATCGAGGTGGACTGGGACATCGGACTTGACAAGGAGTACACTGTCGGGATCGAGATCGTCTGCAACGATCGGAACGGAATGCTCTCCGAGATCCTTGCCGTACCGTCGGAAATGAAGGTCAACATCCATACCATCAACGCGACGCCGAACAGACGCAATAAAACCTCCACCGTCTTGCTCGGACTGAACGTCAGCAACATTGACCAAATCTCGCAGGTTATGACGCGTGTACGTCAGCTCAAAGACGTTTATCGCGTTACGCGTACCCTTGCGGGAGTGCAGGGGAACGGAGATATGTGAGCGCAAATTAATTTTGTAATTTGACCGGTGTATGATATACTTGACGTGTCTACCGGAAGGGGCTTTTTATCCATTGGAGGAATTATTGTGGATATTGATATGAAAGGCGTATACCTCGTGCGCGAGGAGATTCTGCCGAAATCCATCAGAAAGACCATTCTCGCCAAAGAGCTCATTCACCGCGGGGAAGTACTGACCGTCAACGAAGCTGTCGCCAAGGCAAACATCAGCCGCAGCGCTTACTATAAATATAAGGACTATGTATATCCGTTCTTTGAAGCGGCACGTGATAAGATCATTACACTTGCCGTATTGCTGCAGCACAGGCGCGGCACGCTGCAGGAGGTGCTGCAGGTGATTGCCGAGGAAGGCGGAAATATCCTGACGATCAACCAAAGTCTGCCCTCGCAGGGCGCGGCATCCGCTCATATCACGCTTGAAACACTGAACCTCAAAGGGGATCTGGAAGAGCTGCTGAAAAAGATTGAAGCGGTGCAGGGCGTCAAGCGGCTCGAGGTTGTCGCGCAATCATAACGGGGAAGGAAGGGAATCTGTGAGTCAAACAATTAAAATTGCGCTCTTAGGCGCGGGGACGGTTGGCTCCGGCGTCGTTGAGACGCTTTCAATGAATGCGGACATCATCACTGGGCGTGCGGGTGCCGTCATCGAGATCAAAAAAGTTCTCGTGCGCGATGCGAAAAAATATCGCCTCGCACTTGAGGGGCTCACCTTAACGGATAATTTTGAAGAAATCCTGAACGATCCGGAGATCGCCGTCGTCGTCGAGGTCATGGGCGGACGGACGCCGGCAAAGGACTACATGATGCGCGCCATGGCGGCGGGAAAGCATATCGTCACGGCAAATAAGGACGTCATCGCCGAGCATCTGAGCGAACTGTATGCTGCGGCAGATGAGAACGGTGTTGATTTCCTCTATGAGGCAAGCGTCGGCGGCGGTATTCCCATCATCAAGCCGCTCAAGGAATGTCTTACCGCCAACCGCATCACGGAGGTCATGGGGGTTGTCAACGGTACGACGAACTACATGCTGACGAAGATGACGGAGAAGCATATCAGCTACGACGCCGTCCTGCGCCGCGCACAGGAGAAGGGGTACGCGGAGGCGAACCCTTCGGCAGATGTGGACGGACTCGACGCAGCGCGCAAGGCGGCGATTCTTGCATCGCTTGCATTTGATACGGTCGTCGGATTCAAGGACGTTTCGGTCGAGGGGATTTCGCATATCACGGAGGACGACATCGAGTACGGACTGAATCTCGGCTATGTGATCAAGCTGCTCGCCGTGGGGCGTGACACTGAGGATGGACTCGATATCCGGGTGCATCCCGTGTTCCTGCCGCAGACACACCCGCTCGGATCGGTCAGCGGCGTATTCAACGCCATCTTTGTACGCGGTAACGTGATCGGCGACGTCATGTTCTACGGACGCGGCGCGGGCTCTCTGCCGACCGCCTCGGCAGTCACCTCCGACATCATTGAGATTGTGCGCGACATTGTATCCGGTACGACGGGGCGCATGAAATATAAGATCGGCGAAAAGAAAAAACTTTGCCCGCTTGAAAAGACGAAGTCCTCCTATTATCTGCGTCTCGTCGTCGCTGACGAACCCGGCGTGCTCGGCGAGATCGCAGCGACATTTGGACGCGCGGACGTCAGTCTAAAATCAGTCATTCAGGCACGGCGTACGGAGGACGGACACGCGGAGATCGTCGCCGTCACGCATGTCGTACCACATGCAGCGGCATCCGCTGCGGTTAAGGCGCTCGAAGTGCTCCCCGTTGTGCGTGAGGTGCGCAGCCTGATCCGTGTTGCAGACGGCAGGGAGGACACGTTATGAGTGAGAGAACCGTCCGGGTACGCGTTCCTGCAACGAGTGCGAACCTCGGTCCCGGTTTTGACGCGTTCGGCATTGCCTGTACCCTTTACAACGAGACTACGCTCACGCTGACCCGGGCACCGGGTGTTGAGATCACCGCGCGCGGCGAGGGCGCGTCGCATATTCCTGCCGACGAACGGAACATCGTGTGGAAATCTGTCCGGTATCTTTTGGAGAGAGCGGGCTGCAATGATGAGTTCCGTGGGGCAAAGATCCATATGAACAACCGCATTCCGCTGTCCCGAGGACTTGGCAGCAGTGCCACGGCGATTGTCGCCGGGCTCAAGGCAGCGAATGCCATTCTTGATAATCGGTTCAACAGGAATGAACTGCTCCAGTTCGCGACCGACATAGAAGGACATCCCGATAACGTTGCGCCTGCGATCTATGGCGGATTTACCGTCAACACCGTCACGAATGGTGTGGTGGACTGCTTTTCCTTTTTACCGCGTATCTTTATGCGGTTTGTCGTTATGGTGCCGAATTTTTATCTCTCGACCAAATCTGCACGTCAGGTACTGCCGGTCGAAATTCCGATGAAGGATGCGATTTTCAACATCAGCCATGCGGGCATGATGGTCGCAGCGCTTGCGCGTGGGGCGGAGAAGTTCCTTGATCATGCGTTTGAGGATGCACTGCATCAGAATTACCGCGCGGAGCTGATTCCCGGTATGTTCGACGTTTTCGCGGCGGCAAAACGGGCGGGCGCATACGGTGCGGCACTCAGCGGCGCAGGCCCTTGTCTTATCGCTTTTGTCCCCGAGCGGCGGAGATGTACGGATGCTGTTGCCGATGCTATGCGTTCCGCGTTCCGCGACCATGGCGTTCAGGCACGCCCCCTGTTCCTGCGGCTTGATACCAAAGGGGCTCGTATTGTTAACGATAAGTCGGCGAATTAAATAAAATAGCCTGTCTTCCAAAATATATTTTATCCCGGTACGAATCAGGGCTGCTGCATATATCAGTGCGGCAGCCTATTTTTGTATAAAGAAAACCACGCGATAGTCGCGTGGTTGGAAAGAGCTTAAGCGGTGAACAGAAAATCCCCAGTGTGCTAAACTATGCGT
>ERZ773087.435-NODE-435-length-31660-cov-56.561145_pt1 | contig 31660 bp, 32 predicted proteins | sample MGYA00511375_ERZ773087 | MGnify/ENA primary metagenome ERZ773087 (study PRJEB29015, sample SAMEA2737995) | human oral metagenome | biome: human oral; feature: human-associated habitat; material: dental | place: China | collected 2063 ...
ACTTGACGTCGCGCATCAACGTCTTGTCGCCAAAACTCTTCTCGGTGATGTGAATGTCGGCTATCATTGGGCTATTGTAGCACAAATCCTACCCCAGAAGAGGCCACACATTTCTATAGAACAACACGCACCGCACCTGCTATAATAAAAACCATGCCAAAGTCAAAAACCAAAAAGCCAGTTGCACAGTCCGTCGTTAATCGCCGGGCCAGGTTTGATTATGAATTAGGCGAGGAAATAATTGCCGGGCTGGTTTTGACGGGAATGGAAGTACGCGCCGCCAGGGAAGGACACGTCCAATTGAAGGGTGCTTTCGTCAGTTTGAGAAGTGGCGAGTTATGGCTGAACAATGCCAGTTTTTCGCTGCGGTTGAACGAGCGCGGACAAGCAAACACCCGCAGCGTCGACACCTCGGCGCGGAAATTATTAGTCAGCAAGCGGCAATTAGCAAACTTTACCGAGGCAAAAAAGCAGGGCATGACCATCGTGCCGACGAAATTATTGACTGGCGGAAAATTTATCAAGATCATCATCGCCCTTGGTAAAGGCAAAAAAACCTACGACAAGCGCGAGACTATCAAACGCCGCGACCAGGACAGAGAAACCAGGCGGCTCATCGCCAACCGATAAATTTATCAGAGAATCCCGGCAATTTCTGAGATATTATTTCTAGCTTATTCCAAATTTTTCCGCGTCTCAATCAGGCTTTGATAGAGTTTTTCAAGCTTCTTCACCTGGCTGCGCTCAGTAAATTTACGGGCAAGCTTTTTACTTTCAGCGCTAAATTCCGCCTGTTTTTTCGGGCTTTTTAGAATTGAGATTACTTTTTCAGCCACGCTTTCTGGAGTATTTTCTGCAAAATAGCCATTAATTCCATCCTTCACGACCTCGGAAACTTCCGTATCAATAATCACAATTGGCTTGCCGGCGTGTGCAGCTTCATGCAGAACCCAGCCCTGCGTGTCTTTTAGCGACGGAAAAGTAAACACTTTCATCACTTCATATGCCACGCCCAAATCTTCACGCGGCATAGCGCCCGTAAATATAATCCTATCCGCGAAATTCGTTTCCGCAGCAATTTTTTCCAAAGTCTGACGATATTCAAAGTCGCCGACAAACAACAGCTTAGACTTCGGCCTGGCTGACGCGATAAACTTATCAAACGCCTCAATGAGAATCGGCAGATTTTTCTCCTCGCCTAAGCGCCCTACAAAACCAAATACTTCATCAGTTTTACGCAAACCCCATTGTTCTCTAAACTCTTTTATCCGCTCTGTCTTCGGCTTCGGCAAAGCGTTAACCCCGTTTGGCATTAAAGTGATCTTATAGCTGTAATCTTCCGTTTGCCAAGATTGCAATTGGTCGCGGCTTTTACGCGACAGCGCGATAACCGCATCCGCCTTGCTGTATAGAATAGTAATAACGCGCTCAATAATATCTTTATTCCATTTTGTTACGCCATTACGCGGACGATACAACTTGGCCACCTCTAATAAATCCTGGCCATTCAACTTAACAGATAGCGGAAAAATAATTCCTGCCAGAGCCAAGACTCCCGGCAAAACCGCTGGATAATGATCAACAAATTCATACAGATCGGTACAATGTTGAACAACAAGCGGAATATTATTTTTATTCGCCGCCTTCACGCCCAATAGTCCAATTTGCGAAGGGGTAAAAATATGCACAACATCCAGATTCATATTAGCAATTTGACGCTGCACCACCGGAGGGAAGAACACCGACGTATCATAATCATCAAAAAACGCCCCCTTAATCGAGCGAAAACGGATAATCCGGCTGTTATCGTCTTCATGAAGCAGTTCAGCTTGCTTAGATGGACTAATAGACTTCGCAGGACAAAAGACATAGACCTCATGCCCTAAAGCCTCCAGCTCGCGCTTTAGCGACTCGACTACATAAACGATACCATTGATAGACGGCCTATAGCTATCCGTAAAAAGTCCTATCCTCATAACCTCATTATACCATCTATATCAAAGATCGATAAAACTCGACCAACCGCTCAGCACCAGCACTACTGTCAAACTTCTTCGCAATCCGTTTAGCTCCGCGCTGCGCCTCACTATACGCCTGTTTATCTCGGCGTAGCATATCAATCAAATTTAAGAACTCATCGTCCGTTTTTGCCATAATAGCGTCGCCCTTAAATGTATCATCATATTGAGGAATGTCGCGTAGAACAATTGGCAATTCAGCACCAGCAGCTTCTAAGACGCACATAGGATGGTTTTCTTGCATAGCAGGAAGGACAAACACGTCAGCAGCCACATAATAATCCTTAACAGCCTCCAGAGGAATAACACCAGTCACCGTAAGGTTGTCAGGAGAACTTTTTATCATATTTTGCATAGCATGATAATCTGATCCTAGATTCTTAAATGGAATGCCTCCCACCCAGAAAAACTTTACATCTGGCATTTTTTTAGCTGCTTTTATCAGAATGTCGAGGCGTTTTCGTGGCTGAACCTGACCATTTCCCATCACTACAAAATCATTGTCCTTAAGACCAAGCTTCTTTCGGGCTAACTTCTTTTCTGCAGCCGAATGCTTATACCTCGACATGTCAATTGTATTGTAAAACACCTTAGTTTTAGGAACATTCATGTCATTTATAAGCTCCTCGGCAACCATACCAGAACAGGCCAAAACCAAATCCGCTTTCCTGTAAAAGAACTTCAACCACATTTTACCTAAAGGTTTCCAATATCTTGCTCCCTTAATCGAGCCGACGAAACTATCTGGCACAAGATGAGCTGAAACTACTTTCTTACCACCTTTCTTTATCAATCGTCGAAAAGAATATAGTCCCATGGTTTGGATATGAATTATATCGGCAGGACGATCGGTATTCACCTCAATATCAACATCTTTTCTTTTTTGCAGCGCGTCCGTAATCTCCTTATATGCTGTATGTACACCATGACCCTGAACAGTAAACTCGCTTTCGGAAATCATATTAACAGTCAATTTCTTGCTATTGTTATTACTCATAGCTACAGTATATCAAACTATTCTTCTGACAATATCAGCTTAGAGATTAATTCCGGACTATCCAGCACCGACAAATGTCCTGTATTAAGCTCCACAAATTTATTAATTTTCACCCCGCCAGCACCAGTAGGACGAGTAATTTTATCAAATCTCCCCACGATCAATCCCGTAAATTTGCCCTCAGGAATAGTCATTTTCTCTCTCCTGGAAACATCTCGTGCAATTTTCGCCTGTTCCAAATATTGCCGAGATGTCACACGCGTTTTCCTTGTCAGCCACTTTATTAAGCTTATTGTGCTTTTTTGTCTATTTCTTATCAAGCACATTCCGCGAAATACTGAAAAATAATAGTTTAAATAGATGTGTTGATTTATCCAACGAACATGATATAAGAATGAAGAAGAAATCTTTGTTACAATTGGCGTTTCAAACGGAGGGTTGATATACCAAATCTTTAGACATCCTGTCTTACTAGCCGCCAAGCAGCCTAGTGAATGAGCTACTATCTCATTAATCCGTAGGTCTCTTTGCTTAAAAGCTGGCAACAAATTTCTTGCCCAATATTCAATATCACTAACTTCCATATTCGAAATCAATTGGCTTTTGCCATGTGACGGCAAATCAACAAACAATAAATTTGCATCATCTCTTAAACGGTAGGCCAGCGGAATCATCCCGTGAAAATCACCACCTATACCATGAATTAGCAAGATAGTCTTATTTGAATTACCATTATAGAAATAATAGGCGGTTCTCACACCTCCCACATTTATAAAATCGCTTGAAATTTTACTTAAAAACTCATCGTACATCGATAGCATCTTCATTAAATTATAGCACCACGGTATAATGACTCTATGAGACTCTTTTCCTGGAACGTCAATGGCATTCGCGCCGTCATCAACAAGGGCGAGTTTGCCCGTTTTCTTCAGACGTATGATCCGGACATTTTATGCCTGCAAGAGACCAAGGCCGCCCACGACCAGGTAGAAATTGACCTGCCGGAGTACCACGAACATTTCTATTCAGCCGCCAAAAAGGGCTATTCCGGCACGGCGATTTTCTCGAAAATCCGGCCGCTGCACTGGCGCGACGGACTGCCGCCACACATCATCGAGCGGTTCAATTTGATTGGCGATCAGTATGGCAACCCAGCGGACGAGGGGCGTATCATCACTGCCGAATTCGACGATTTTTGGGTGGTGACCTGCTACACGCCAAATTCGAAAGGGGATTTGAGCCGACTGAACTTGCGCCATGAACAGTGGGATCCGGCGGTGCTGGCCTATCTGGAGGAATTGGAACTAGTCAAGCCAGTGCTGTACTGCGGCGATATGAACGTGGCGCATCAAGAAATTGACCTGGCAAATCCAAAGCCTAATGTCGGCAAGCATGGCTTCACCGACGAGGAGCGGGAAGGTTTTCAAAACTACTTAGACGCTGGATTTATTGATACGTTCCGAGCGGCGTTTCCTGAGAAGACCGAAGCTTACACCTGGTGGACGCACTGGGCCAAAGCCCGGGCGCGTAATGTCGGCTGGCGGATCGACTATTGGCTGGCATCGCGCGAAATCGCCGGGCGTGTCAAAAATCCTGAGATTCACGCCGAACAAATGGGCAGCGACCACTGCCCAGTAAGTATTGAGGTTGAGGTATGAAAATCGCCAAACGCTCAGGAAAACGTAATCTGCTCATCGGCCTGGGCGCTGCGCTGATTGTCGCCGGTAGCGCTGTAACGACTTATTTCACCCTCCGTCACTTCAACCCGCCACACACCACCGCCCAGCAGCCTATCAGCCAAGAGCAGCCCGCGCCAACACCCAAAGCAAAAACTCCCGACAGTCAGAAACCTCCAGCGCCAGCCGCGCCGACCATCGCTCTGCCAAACGCTACGCCGATCCCCGCCCGCATTGTCAACAATGCCGATGACGCTGATCTCTGGAAAATTGCTAACAAATCTCGAGCCTTCGCCAATCCTCGCTATCAGCCAAGCGACCTCCGCATCGTCAGCGTACCGACATTACCCGGCCGCGGCCAGGACGAGCGCTCACTCCGCGCCGTTCTCATGCCTGATCTCGAAAGGTTAGTCGCTGCTGCCCGCGCCGCTGGCGTCACCCTCCGCGTCGGCTCGGGCTACCGCAGTTACACCACCCAAGCCTCGCTCTTCGCTAGCTATGTCCACCAACACGGCGAGGCCGCAGCCAGCCGCTTTAGCTCCCACCCCGGACACAGCGAGCACCAATCAGGCCTAGCCGTCGACTTTGCTGGCGCCGACCAAACCTGTTGGGTGGATGATTGTTTCGAACGAACCGCCGCCGGTAAATGGCTGACCGCTCACGCCCACGAATACGGCTTTATCCTGCGCTATCCGAAGGGTAAGGAAAAAATCACAGGTTATCAGTACGAGCCGTGGCATTTTCGCTACGTTGGACGGGAACTCGCGGGCGCCTTACAGCAGTCGGGCTTGACGATGGAGGAGGCTTGGCTATACATTGAAAAGGCAGCAAGTGAAATCAAACAAAAATAACTTTATCATCGTCATAATTCCGACGCTCATCCACCAAACGTATCAAATTAACCTAGCAAAAACCACCTAATAGCGTATAATACATATCATGCATAAGGGCGGGAAAAATATATTTACTTATTTATTAGCAATGGTTTTATCGGCGTGGGTAACTTTTACATTTTTGGTGATTAGTGGCACCTACGAAACCAACCATACATACGACCGAATTCAAGCGCAGATAGCAGCCCAACCAACCGTTTCGCCAGTGAAAACTGTTACTTTTGCTGGCACTAATAATACGCAATTGAAGTTAAAAATTCCATCACAAAAACTGTTAAAAACCAGCGGTATCTGGGCTTACGTATCAAAAACCCAGGGAATTAGCGAAGATTACCAGCCGAAATTAGCGAACCTGACAGTCGAGCACGGCGACTGGCTGGAAGACAAGCGGGCCAGCGCAGAAATCCAGCCGGAGCTAAAAGACATGTTTACTGCCGCCAAAGCCGCTAAAAACGACTTAATCGTGACCAGCGCCTACCGCTCGGCTGCCGACCAGAAAAAACTTGTTGCCGAATCGAAAGCCAAAAGCGGCGCCGCTTACACCGAAAAATACGTTAATCAAGCAGGGCACAGCGAGCATCAGCTTGGCCTGGCGGTGGACTTATCCAGCTTTGATAAAGACTGCAAAGCCAATTTCTCCCGCTGCAGCCTGAAAAAGGAAACTGCCGCCTGGCTGGCAAACAACTCTTACAAATACGGCTTCATTCTGCGCTACCCGGAAGGTAAAGAAGACCTCACCGGCATAGAAGCCGAAAGCTGGCACTTCCGTTACGTCGGTAAAGATATGGCGAAATTAGTCCGCGACTCAGGATTAACCTTTGATGAAATATATAAAAAGATTGCCGGAAACGATAAAAATTACAATCAAAAATAGAAAAACAGAACCGTAAGATATCCAGAATATTCAGCCGTGCGCTACTTGGTAATAAATTCCTCTTCGATAAGAATCGTTAATTCGTATAATTTTTGGACACCGTTTTCCAATTGGTAATAATAGCGAATATAAAACAATTCCAAAGTAAACAGTGCTAGCACCATAATTCCAGACAAAACCGTCAGCAATCCGTCAATAGTCAACGACGAGAACCAGAAGAACAACCCCAGAGCACAAAGACACAACAGAGCAAAGAAGAAAGTCACCAGCAAATGCACCAGCCGCTCATGTTGAAACTCGGTAATTCGAGTATGATGAAACCGCGCCAAATCACGCAAATCTTCTTTATTTTTAGCTTTTTTTAAGCGAATTTTGACGGCTTGTTTGTGAGTCAGCATTTGCTTATACATAAGCAGAGTATAGCTCGAAATGCGCAAATCGACAAATAGATACGCTACAATAAACATATGGACATGAAATTTTGGCAAAAACAAGAACTGGGCAAACCACTTTTTCCCGACGTTGAATGGAACAAGCCAGAACGGCGAGACCAAGCAGGGAAGCTGGGAATTATCGGCGGCAATAAATTAGGATTTTTAGCGGTCGCGGAAAGTTACCAAGAAGCCCTTAAAACTGGAGTCGGTGAGGCTCGTGTATTGCTACCAGACGCTTTGAAAAAAAATGTTCCATCGGCCATGACCGACGTACTATTCGCACCAACAAACCAATCCGGTAGCCTGGCCAACGAAGCCCTTAGTGAGGCGCTGGCATTAGAAAATTGGGCTGACGTGTTGTTATTATGTGGCGATGCTGGGCGCAATAGTCAAACCTCAATCGTCTACGAAGAATTGATAAAAAAAGCCAACATTCCCGTCGTCTTAACACGAGATGCCATCGACCTAGTTCAGAATAGCTTCGCCGAAATCCTCGAAAGTCCTCATGTAGTTTTCATAGCGAGCCTAGCGCAAATCCAGAAAATTTTTCGCGCTGTCTATTATCCAAAAATCATCACCTTCAGTATTCAATTGGCGCAACTTGTCGACATTCTCCACAAATTCACCATCACCTATCCCGTTACCATCTGCGTCTTTCATGCTGACAATCTAATAATTGCCCACGGCGGTGAAGTCGTCACCCAAAAGTGGGATGCTCCGATGGCAATCTGGCGAGGGACCGTTGGCGCACGTGCCGCGAGCTATTTAATCTGGTCACCAGAGACACCGCTAGCAGCCATTAGTACTGCTATTTCTTCATAAATAAAATCGCCCAAACTGGACGATCAAGCCTGAAGCAATCTCTGGTACCGCGGGCCGGACTTGAACCGGCACGAGCTATTGCTCACCAGATTTTGAGTCTAGCGCGTCTACCAATTCCGCCACCGCGGCACAAGAGAACGCTTCAAACTACCGTTCGATTGTACCATAACCGCCTCTCAGCCACAAGCATGACTTTTATTTACCGCCAATTTCCCGTATAATGAAAGGAGCTATGTATCCGACGGATGATCAATCAAACGGTCGAGTGGGTATGCCGCCATCAGATCAGCGCCGACCTCTCACGCCACCACCTCGCGACCCAGCAGCCTCAAAAAACGCCGCCGCGGATATTATTCGTGGACAGCTTAATGCTATTTACGCCAAATCAGAGGAGCGTACTAACTCACCGCAAGCCACCCAACCACAGCCAATCCCAGCTCCAACCCAGATTAAACCACCTCAGCCCAAACCGCAGGCTGAGCCGCAGCCAAATCCTACACCCACACAAAGCACCCCTCACGCTATGCGAACTGCACCAATTACCGAAGAGCCAAAACAATCAGAGCCCAAACCGCAAGCCGCCCAATCACAATCGCCCGTCCACACACAAGTTTCGGCCGACCAATGGAAACAATATCACAGCGCTTGGCAAAAATACTACCAAATGTATTACGAGCGTTATTACGCTGGTAATATTGCTGCTAAAAACCGTGAAATCTCTCGCTTAACCAAAGAAACGCAAAAAAACACACCAGACACTAGCACTGATAAACCGACAGACCCGCAAGCGATTGCCATCAAGGAACTTCGTAGTCAAATCCAACAAAAAGTCCGTGAATCCGCCCAAAAAGTTAAGAAATCTCGTCATTTTATCCCAGCCATTGCCGGTATATCAGTCTTCTTAGTTTTCATGTTTTTACAATACAATCGTATTATTTTTGGCGCAGTCGCCGCTTATACTACTCCTGGCGCGATTAACCCACAAAATATCATTGTTGATGCTTCCACTGACGCTTCTGTCAGCTCTGAGCCTCGCATGATTATCCCTAAAATAAATGTCGACGCACCTGTTGTTTATGGCGCCGCCAGCGACACAAAATCACAATCAGAAGCCATGAAGCGGGGAATTGCTCACTTTTCAATTCCGGGCGCCAGCGCCGTGCCAGGACAGGTCGGTAATGCGGTCTTTGCTGCCCACTCCAGTAATGATGCTTTTGCTGCTGGTGATTATAAGTTTGTGTTTGCGCAGAATGAAAAATTGGTTAAGGGCGACATAATTTACATGAATTATAATAGCAAGCGCTATACGTATAAAATTACTTCCACAGAGGTCGTTATGCCAAGTGAGGTCTCGAAAGTCCAACTCAACACCAATAAGCCAATGTTAACATTGGTGAGCTGCGTACCTCTAGGAACGGCAGAAAAACGTCTCCTGGTTTTTGCTGAACAAATCAACCCTGACCCCAACAAGGCTACCTCAACAAGCGAATCAGGCTCGTCTCAGCAGCAAGGAAATAACTCCAATATTCCCGGAAAACCCGAGCCGACCATCTTAGAACGGCTCTTCGGTGGATAAAATATAAATAGCGATTTAATTAAAGAAACCTGTTGATCCGGTGTCCATATTCATCTTACTCAGAACAATTTTTCCCGCCGCGTTCACCGTTAGCCCATAGACATAGCGCTGATTTGATGACAGAACCGCGCCCAAATCCTTATGCGCGTCCAGTAGCGTATGTGCATTTGTGCCGTCAAATTCACGAATTTCCATTTTTCCTGAAGTTGAAATACTGCGAATGTAAAAATTATCAAGCCATTTCACTTCCTGCGCAACACCAATATTGAACACCTTCGATAACTCTTGACGCTCCAAATCGTACGATTGCAACATCGCGCCGTTTTGCGCTACCAGAAATCGCCCAGCGTTATCCAACGTTATATTCGTTGTCGCATTTTCCGTCTTAATAATCTTCGCTGTTTTTAAGAATTCCTTTTGTTGATCTTTTGAGTCTGAAATATCGCCGCGATAGATTGTCATTTTCTGACCAACTGCCAAAACCACGGTATCTTTATTAAAATATCGAGATATCCGAATTACTGGCTTCTCTTCAGTTGTAAAACTACCAATTACAAACGGATGCTTCCAATCCCGCTTCCAGACTCCCGCAACCTTCTTGCCGTCGCCAATCGCTATATATGACAAGCGGTCATCGCCATACAGCTTAAACGACTCTACGCCGGTTAAAATAGGACTGGAAATTGTTGAGCTGTCAAGATCAACTCGCCTAAGCTCACCACTATCCTGCAAAATATACACCGCATGTGCGCCAGTTCCAGAAAAACCAATTTGCTTAATTCCCAGGCCCGTCATCGCTGTTATATCGATAATTTTTTCTGAATTTTCTCTATCAAAAACCAACCACTGTACGCCTGTCGTGTTATTTTCTGCTGGATACACGTGCTTCACTAAAATATACCGCGAATCACGATCCCATTCTACCACTGAAAATACATGATTATCAGCAGACAGGGAATAGCCAGCTAAAACGTTCGTGCTGAGTGCATGTTCCGTAAATTTTTCTTTGTCCTTACCGGTGTCACGTATGTCGCCAATAGTCATTATCGGTGCTTTATCCTTCACTCCAAACCCTATCAAAAAATTACCGCCTGGCGACAGAGAGACAAATTGTACTGTATCAAGCGTTTTTACCTCTGTTGTCTCGCGATTGACAGGAACAAGTCGAGCATAATTTAAGTTTGTTACTGTATTAGACTTAATATCGACCGTCTTTTGCCACGGCTCATATTTATCCAATTTCATCGCAAACGTATGTTTTCCTGGTAAAACCGTGCTCTTCGTCGAGGTTCGACGCAACTCCATATCATCGACATAAACTAGCGCACCACTGGGATGAGATTCATACTGAACAAGACCCGTTTGCTGCAACTCTTTTGTGTTAGGGTTAAACGTATAGCCAAGCATTCTAAACGTCAAAAATACCAATAGTCCAACCATAGCCAGCGTCATCAACGCGTACACAAAAGTCCGCCGCGCGAGCTCTTTGGTGCGATTTCTTTTCTGGTACATAATCAGGGAGATTATAACATATTTTTACACTTGAAAAAACCGTAGGCGGTTTGTACTATATATAGTAGGAATAAACATTAGGGGGATTAATGGCAAGTAAAAATTATGTAGTCATCAACGGACGCGCCTATAATACCATAACTGGCATGGTAATGAATGATGTTGATGTAAAAAAAATTGAAGTAAAACGAGACCAATTAAGCAATAACCGCGGCACGGCAGTATCGCGTATTCATGCCGCTCACATCCAAAAATCAAGTACCTTAAATCGCCGACACGTTAAAAAACCGCAAGGAGTGCCTCTTGCTGCCAAAACTCAGAAACCCCGCGTCACCGCGCAACAACACGTTGCCGTAAAAAAATTTGCCCCAGCAACATCCAAGCCAGCCCCTCAGCAAACTGCCATCAACCGGCCAGCCGAAACACACCCTATCATTAGGCGCGCACAACAGAGATCACTCAGCACTAATAACCAATTACGAAAAGATCGTCGCCCAATGCCTATCGTCAAAACTCCAGCCATCATCCCGCAAAAAATCGAAAAACCGGCCGTAAAAACCGCTAAAGAACTGAAAAACGAAGCCATTGAAAAAGCCTTATCGAATGAGATTGCCAGCAACAAAAAAACCCGTCGACACCAGAAAAAAGGCGGCGCACTGCGCCTACTAAACACCTTTTCTGTCGGGTTTGCAGTGATGTTGCTTGGTGGCTATTTAACATATTTAAGTATGCCAAACATCTCTATAAAAATGGCAGCAGTCCAATCGGGAATTGACGCCAAATATCCAGGCTATAAGCCCGACGGCTACGCATTAAACGGCCCAATTAAATTCAAATCCGGCGAAGTTACTATGCGCTATGCCTATGCCGACGGCAGCTCAGCTTACACCATAACTCAGCAGAAAAGCAATTGGAATTCATCAGCCGTCAAGGAGTTTTTCTCTGAAAAACATAAATCGCCGAACACCACGATGGTTGATGGACTAACAATTTACAGCGGCGGCAAGGAAGCTGCTTGGGTAAATGGTGGTATTTTATACCAAATTAGCGGTGACGCCAATCTCTCTAGTGACCAAATCCAGAAAATTGCCGCCAGCCTGTAGCCACATATATAACGTGCTATAATTTACCCATGACTATTAGAACTCGTTTCGCGCCAAGTCCGACTGGCTATATTCACGTCGGTAACGTTCGCACTGCATTATATACTTATCTTATCGCCCGAAAACACCAAGGTAATTTTATTTTACGCATTGAAGATACCGACCAAGCCAGATTTGTTGAAGGAGCGGAAGAGTTGATTTTGAAAACTCTAAATTGGTTAGGACTAGATTGGGATGAAGGGCCAAATCTCAATAATGATAAAGAGATTGGCAATTTCGGGCCATATCACCAAACAGACCGTCGAGAAATCTACCTCAAATGGGCTAAGAAAATGATTGACGAGGAGTTAGCTTACGCCGATCCATACACACCAGAGCAAGTTCAAGCCTTCCGCGACCAAGCCAAGTCCGAAAAACGAGCCTTTCTATACCGCGACCATCGTCCCGAAAATCCACCAGAATGGCAGCTAGGCATGCCGCTGAGATTTAAGGTTCCGGAAATTAAGAGGTATTCTTGGCAGGACGCGGTCATGGGTGAATTATCAGCCGGACCAGAAGCGCTTGACGATTTTATTCTAATAAAGACAGATGGGCTGCCAACATATAACTTCGCTCATATCATTGATGATTTTGAGATGAAGATCACCCATGTCATTCGTGGCTCGGAATATATTGCTAGCACACCCAAATATTTATCACTATATGAAGCCTTAAAAATCGAGCCGCCAATTCTGGCACACGTGCCGCATATCATGGCGCCAACTGGCAATAAAAAGCTAGGCAAGCGCGATGGCGCAAAAAGCGTCACTGAGTACCAAAAAGAGGGAATACTACCAGAAGCTATGCTGAACTTCTTAGCGCAACTTGGCTGGAATGATGGCACTGAACAAGAGATTTTTACTAAGGACGAACTAATAGAAAAGTTCTCGCTTGATCGTGTCCAAAAATCAGGCGCGCGCTTTGACGAGCAGCGGCTCATTTGGCTAAACGGCCAATGGATTCGCTCACTCGACTTAGACGACCTTTATAATCGATGCGAAACTTTCTGGGGCGAAGAATCAAAGAACGCCGAAGAATCGTATAAAAAACAAGTTTTAAGACTGGCGCAGGACCGCTTGAAAACATTGCAGGATTTGCCAAAATTAACCAATTATTTCTTCACCGAGCCCGAGATCGACGAAGAATTAATTAACGGCAATAAGCAACTCCGAAAATTAGCCGAAGAAGAACGGCAGAACCTTTTAAGCGTAGCACGTCAAGAACTCGCTAAAATCGCCGACTGGACGCCAGAATCAATCCAAAATTGCCTGAATGGGTTATTAGAAACGACGGGTCAAAAACCTGGCATCCTCTTTAGTTTGGTCCGAATTGTGACTACTTGGGCGCAGTTTAGTCCGCAGTTAAGCGACACACTGGCGCTAGTTGGCCAGGAAAAAACTCTGCAAAGAATTGATAATTATCTACAAAAATAGTTTATTCATGCGCCGAAAATGCTATACTAAGCATAAGCATGAATATAGAAAAAATAGATAAATCTCGACGAAAAAAAGAACCCCGCTGGAAACGATTTAAAGAGTGGGTGAAAAAACATATTTTAGCGATTGCGCTAATTTCCAGCGCGGTAGTTATTGCTGGAGTCTTCTTGATTGCTATTTATTCTATAAAGTATGACCAAACTGCCGGTACAGATTTACAAATACCAAAGAAAAAAGCTACGCCAAAGAAATTTTATTTACCACTAACTGGCGTAGAAGTTGCCGACGAAAACGCCACGAAGCAACCCGTCACTGGCGTGATGATTGAAAACAGCCCAGCTGCTCGACCGCAGTCTGGCTTAAAAAAAGCCGGCGTTGTCTACGAAGCAGTCGCCGAAGGAGGAATCACCAGATTCTTAGCCTTATACCAAGGAGAAAAGCCAGTAACAATTGGCCCAGTACGCAGCCTCAGGCTATATTACCTCAGTTGGGCAGCGCCATACCAAGCATCAGTCGCCCACGTTGGCGGCAGTCCCAACGCTTTAGCACAAGTCAGAAACGGCAGCTACCGCGATGTTGACCAATTCTTTAACGCTGGCTCATACTGGCGAGCCCGAGACCGCTACGCACCGCACAACGTCTACACTTCCGGAGAAAGAATTGACCAATTAAACAACTCCAAAGGCTACACCAAATCCGAGTTCACCAGTTTCAACCGCACGGATGGAAAACCAGCCGAAGCGCCAAACGCAACTTCCATTACGATTAACCTTAGCGGCGCGCTATACAATACATCCTACGCCTACGATAAATCATCAAATTCCTATGTAAGAAACTTAGCTGGCACACCACACGCTGACCGCGAAGATGGACAAATTGCCCCAAAGGTCGTAGTCGCCATAGAAGTCGGTGTCGAAGCTCGCGCTCAAAATTCCGACGGCTACGAGGACGCCAAAACCACTGGTAGCGGCAAAGCCTATATTTTCCAAAACGGCATGGCCACTACTGCAACTTGGTCAAAGGCAGACATCAATTCACCCCTGAAATTAACTGACGAATCCGGGAAGAATATTGCCTTAAATCGCGGTCAAACTTGGATCGCAGCCTTCACTCCGGGCAGGGGAGGCGTTTCATGGCAATAGACCCAAAAGCCAAAACCCTACGACAATATAAACAATATTACTACCGGCACGTTACACTAATCTTACTTGCGGCCAACACCTGCGTGATTATCGGGTTGGCGACTACTCTTTACCTGACTGACATCAGCTCTATTTTTCAGTTCAATTTCTGGATTACTATTTTAGTGGCCTTTATTTTAGGAATTGTGTCTTCAATTGTCATCGTCAAAATTATTACTGCGCCGCTTAGTAAAATTCTGGCAGCATTATCGCATAAAATTGGTGAACCGACTACCGAAAAACCACCCAAGCCCAACGATAAACATTATGAAAAAACTGGCTTTAAAACTGCTCTTCAAGCAATTTATGATGATTGCCAGCCAGCAGAAAAGCCTACAGATAAAGCTAAAAACACTCCGCTCACCCAAGCATTAAACCAGACCAGTACCGGTGTTGTGGTGCTTAATAGTAAACAAAAAATAATTTTCGCCAATTCTGCCGCACCGATTTCCCAGAAGCCAAATGGAGAAAACTTTTTAGCGCTAGATTTTATTAACGAGCCAACGATTACCGACTGGCTGCATGAAATCTCCAACGATAAAATTAAGGATGAACGCCGTTGGCGACGCATCGGCACTAATCCGGGTATTATTCAAAAATCACGAATATTTGACGTGGTGGCTTCGTACGAAAAGGGCGCTGCTGCGGAAACCATTATTTTTCTTATCGACAAGTCCGACAGTTATCTCCCAGAGGAAGAGGATCTCAATTTTATATCATTTGCCGCACATGAGCTTCGTGGTCCAATTACGGTGATTCGTGGCTACTTGGACATTATCGCTGAAGAGTTTTCTGGACGACTGCAAGGCGACGAAAAACAGCTGCTTGATCGGTTAACGGTTTCTGCCAATCGATTATCCAGCTACGTCGACAACATTCTCAACGTGGCAAGATTTGACCGGCACCACCTGAAAGTTCACCTATTAGAAGATACCGTCGCTCACATTTATGCTTCAATTGCCGACGATATGCAGCTGCGAGCCTCGACCCAACAACGTTTGCTGAATATCAATATCCCAGATGATTTACCGACCGTGGCAGCCGACCGTGGCAGTATTAGTGAAGTAATCGGCAACCTCATTGATAACGCCATAAAATACAGCTTTGAAGGCGGTTCGGTAACGGTTTCCGCCGAGAAAAAGGGTGACTTTATAGAAGTTTCTGTCGCCGACAATGGCATCGGCATGCCCGCCAACGTCGTCAATAATTTATTCCACAAATTTTACCGCTCGCATCGATCACGCGAGGCAGTCGCTGGTACCGGCATCGGACTATACATCTGTAAAGCCTTCGTCGAATCGCACGGCGGCTCCATTACCGCTCGTTCCCGCGAAAACGAAGGCTCGGTTTTCTCGTTCACCTTGCCAATTTACGCCACCGTCAAAGATAAATTATTAGAAGACGGCCAATTAAATAATCAATTGATCAGAAAGGGCGGCGGTTGGATTAAAAATCACGCCATGTACAGGGATTAGGAGGGAATATGATAAAGACAATTTTATGCGTAGAAGACGACCGGTTTATCGGCGAGATGTATGTACGGAGCTTGCAAAAAGCCGGCTATGACGTAACGTGGGTGGTTGACGGCAATGACGGCTTGGTGGCAGCGCGCAATCAGCATTTCGACCTGATTATCCTGGATTTGATGCTGCCAGAACAGCGCGGCGACCAGATTCTTGACGCGCTGCGTAATAATGACGTCGATTTAATCCCCAACAGCAAGGTGCTGATTATGACCAATTTTGAGCAGGACGAAGCTTCGCGCAACTCTGTGATGAGTCGTGTTGATGGATACTTAATCAAGGCCGACATCACGCCGCGTAACCTTATCGAGGTTGTCAAGCAGATGGATAATGATACAGATAAGCCAGAGAAGTAGCTCTGTCTTCACTATTTTTATCAAACAGAAGTGCATAATATTTTCTAATAAATAAAAATGACGGAAACTCCGCCAAATTATGAATAACCGATCTGGTGACCCCACCGGGAATCGAACCCGGGTTACCAGGATGAGAACCTGGCGTCCTAACCGCTAGACGATAGGGCCATAGCTCCATGGATTATATCATGAAAAGGGGCCAGCTGTCTACTTTTTACTAGCTCAGGATTTCTTAAGGCGATATAGCACCGCTACCCAAGAAATATAGAACCTTACACAATACCCCATAAAAGTAGCTCTTGAGATTTTACAAAAAATTCGCCATAATAAACTCATGAAAAAGGGCGGTATTTGTTGTAAGCCTCAGGCGATTTCTAGATTTTGGCTACGACGATTATGCGAAGTAGCTCTACTAAGCTGTTGGACTATTGTCCTCCTGTACGCATGGGCGCGCTTCATTCCTACTGGCTATCAACTACCCATCGGCCTATCTGTTTCTGACTTGGCGGCGGGCCTGGCCGCGAGCAGTAGTTTACTCATCCTAATTTTATGCTTTTGGCTACCCAGAAAACACGAAACTGCCATTGGAATATTCGTCTATTTACTAGCCGTCGCCGTTTCTTCTACGACCATTATCACTAGCGGCGGAGTTCTCTCTCCATTCTTAGTTATGTGGATTATCGTCGCGATTTTTGCGGGATTTTTCGGCATGGTAATTTTGGGAATAATGAGTCTGCTGATTGTCGTTCAAGTTATTTTCGCTATTATCCAACAGGGAATGAACACGCAAATTATTATTGGCTATCTGTTCTTTGGGTTTTTGCCGCTCGTGTTTAGTCTTATACTGTGGAGTCGCCGCCAGCAAGTTGACGACAATTTGTCTAGCCTGGAAACTAAACTCTCCGCCGTTGAAGGTAAGTCTGATGTAGTGATTAATACTATTGATGATGGTGTTTTGGCGATTTCTAGAGAGGGCAACATTGAACTAATCAATCCTTCTGCCCAACAGATGATTGGCTGGAATCAAGGAGATGCACTCGGGCTAAGCTGGAAAAGTGTCTTAAAACTGGTAGCGTCAGATGGCAAGGAAGTGAATGAACTTGAAAACCCAATCTCCCAAGCTTTAGCAAAAAACCAGCCGACCCACAGCGATAAATTGTTCTTGCTAACCAGTTCTGGAAAACGAATTTTAGTCTCAATTGTCAGCTCGCCTGTTGGTACGGACGGAGAGGGGATTATTGTGGTCTTTCGCGACATCACCAAAGAAAAGGCTGAAGAACGTGAGCAGGCTGAGTTTATTTCCACCGCTAGCCATGAAATGCGTACGCCAGTTGCGTCAATTGAAGGTTACTTGGGGCTTGCCTTAAATCCCGCCACTGCCCACATTGACGAAAAAGCTCGCGATTTTATCACCAAAGCTCATGAATCTGCACGCCATCTGGGAAGACTGTTCCAAGATTTGTTGGATATCAGCAAGGCAGAGGACGGTCGGCTGAAAAACGACCCAGAGATTGTCAATGTCAACGAGTTCGTCAAGGAAATTTTTGATGGCTTAACGATGAAAGCTAACGAAAAGCAACTTAATTATGTTTTTATGCCAGACGTAGTTAATGAAGGCGGAGAGAAGTCGTTGCAGCCGATTTTTTACGCCAATGTCGACCCTGACCATTTCCGAGAAGTCGTTGGTAACCTGATTGAAAACGCTATCAAATACACCTCGTCTGGCGAAGTTTTAGTCAATGTTTCTGGCGACGACAAGCAGGTCTCTATCAGCGTCAAAGATAGTGGAATTGGTATTCCCGCCGAAGATCTGCCGCACTTATTCCAAAAGTTCTATCGCGTTGACAATTCTGACACGCGCGAAATCGGCGGCACAGGACTAGGGCTGTATTTGAGTCGTCGCTTGGCTGAGGCAATGTCTGGCAATCTACGCGTCGAAAGCGAATATAAGCACGGCAGCACGTTTTATCTAGAGATTCCGCGCGTTAGCAACACAGAGGCCAAGCATTGCCTAAATTCTACAGATGATCAACCAGCACCTCAAACAGAGGTCAACCCAATAACTACTGAAACACCTAAGCCCGCTCCTAAAGAAAATGTAGAGTCTGAGCCTGAAAGCAAAACTCCTCCAGCGCCAACACCAACCTCAACTACAATTTCAATCCCCGTGCAAGTAGTAGATTCTTCCAAACCAATAGCCCAACCACCAGAGCCAAAATCACAAAAAAGCACTGCTGAACCAACACTAGCAGAGATTGAAGAAAACCTCAAAAAGAAACGTCAGCGAGAATCAACCTCCAAGCGTAAACAAACATAAGGACTATAGCTTTTTTACCGAAACTTCAGTATAGTATAAATATATGACAAAAATTTTATTGGTCGAGGATGACAAAAGTTTACGCGAAATTTACGGCGTACGACTTTTGGCGGAGGGCTACGATATCGTTTCGGCGGGCGACGGCGAAGAAGCTCTGGCCATGGCAATTAAAGAACGTCCGCGGCTAATCTTAAGCGATGTAATGATGCCAAAAATCTCCGGCTTTGATATGTTAGATATCTTACGCTCTACAACAGAGACAAAAGACGTCAAAGTAATCATCATGACAGCATTATCGTCAGAGGACCAGCGAAAACGCGGTGAACAATTAGGTGCTGATCGTTATTTAGTAAAGTCGCAAGTAGGCATCGAAGACGTTGTCAGGGCAGTCCACGAGACATTGGGCGATTTACCTGGCGTCGGTACGGACCCGGTTCTAGTATCCCAGCCAACACCCCAGTCAGAACCGCAATTACCACCATCAGATCCAGAACCACAACCAGTAACCAGGCCTGATATATCGTCATTATCTCCACAGCCAGCTGCCCCTTCAGTCGACATGCCGACAACACCGCCAGCAGAATCACTTCCGCAGCAACAACCGCAGCAGCCAGCGACACCACAACCAACGCCAAATGCCGCGCAACAGCCACAGCCGCAACAGGCAACCTTACCGCAGCCAACTGCACCATTCTCGTCATCTGTACCACGCCCAGCAGGGCTTGGAGATCGTATTATTCAACCATTACCGGCCGATAACTCACAAAACTCAGTCGACGTTTCTCAATTAATGGCTCAGGAACTAAGTGCGCCAACACCGACGACACCAATCCAAAATACTCCACAAACAACGACAATTCCAGTCGTATCACAGCCTACTCAGTCTTCTGCCGAGGAAATTAATATACCTATTGCACAGCAACAAGGTCTTCCGCCTCAACCACCAGAAGCTCCACAGCCACAATCTCCGCCACTAAACCTACAGCAATGACAAATCTTAACACCGCTCGAAACACTCAGCGCCTCAATAAATTTGTAGCGCTGAGTTTGGGTGTTTCTCGCAGAAAAGCCGATGAACTGATTGAAAAAGGGAAGATTATTGTTGATGGCCAGCCCGCCAGGCTAGGGCAGCAAATCTCTGAAGTCAACCACGTCTCTTATAACAGCAACCCTCTGAAGATTCAATATAAAAAAATCATCGCCTTAAATAAACCAGTAGGCTATCTCTGTTCGCGCGCCTCTCAGGGCGGCGTACCAACCATTTACAAATTATTACCAAAAAGCCTTCATCATCTGAAGCCCGTTGGTCGCCTGGACAAAGACAGCTCTGGGCTAATTCTCCTCACCAACGACGGCGACTTCGCTCACCAGATGACACACCCGTCGTTTTATAAAATTAAGCGCTATCTGGTGACGCTCGACCAACCGCTCCAGCCGCTCCACCGGCAAATGATCAATGACTTTGGCGTGCAGCTACCTGACGGGCCCAGCCGCTTGACGCTGGAACGCCAGCACGACGGCGACGACCACCGCTGGATCGTCCAGATGAGCGAAGGTCGCAACCGCCAAATCCGCCGCACCTTTGCTGCCCTCGGCTACACCGTCACCAAACTCCACCGGACAGATTTTGGTAGATATTCGCTTGGCGGCCTTAAAAAAGGCCAGTGGATAGAAAAAAAATAACCTAGTCTACAACTAAACCCTCATATTTTCCTTTACATCTCATAATTTTTATTGTAAGATATCCATCGTATTAAACTTATCAGGAAGATATAAGATATAATTGGTCATGAAATTAGAGACGTCAATAACAGCGCCGAAAGCCAGAGAAGTCACAAGAAGAGCACTAGAAGAAATCTACAAAGATATTATAGCTCCTCTAAAAGAAGGGGATTTGAAAATCTTAGAGCTGTACTCTAATGAAGATGTAAAATCTCTCCCTGATCTGATAGAAAAACAAGTTCCCAGATACGGCAAACTTATCATAGAATTAGAAGAGCTCGCCGGTCGGCTCAGATACGACAAATTACCAATCGTAGAAGATAATAATGGCGACAAATATTACTGTATATCCGACGGAAAAGGCCGCTCATTAATCATTTCCCAAGATTCGGCGCAAATCTACACCCCCAATCCTGCGGAAGACTCTTCGAATGACAACTATATAGAAGTTGACGGCAATAACTATAAGCCATTCACTGTAGAAAATTCAGATTACATGAAAGAGTATATGGAAATTGCAAGATTGTGTCTTGCAAGAATAAACGAACATCATCACGGGTTTATAGCCGAAGTCCAGCGCTAGCAGTCTCGCCAAAATGGGCAATAACTGTTATAATTATCACAATTATGCCTAATAAATTACCCACCGTCGCCATCATCGGCCAAGCCAACGTTGGCAAAAGTTCGCTGTTCAACCGCTTGACGCGCGCCCGCACTGCCATCGTCGCCCGCGAAGCCGGCACCACCCGCGACAACGTCGTTGGCAAAGTTTCGTATAAGTGCCACACTTCATCTCCTGACGAGGCAAGCCAGGCCGAATTCTGGCTCATCGACACCGCCGGCCTCAAACCCGCCGAAGACGAATTCGAAGCCACCATCCAAGACCAAATCGCCGACGCATCCGCCGCGGCCGACGTCATCCTCGTCATGGTCGATTCCACCGTCTACCCATCAGATGCCGACCGTCAACTGGCCAAAAAAGCCCTCAAAAGCGGCAAGTCCGTCCTCCTCATCGCCAACAAAGCCGACCTCAAAGGCTCGCTCCACACCGACGAATTCAAGCGTCTCGGCATCAAAACCATCATCAAAACCTCCGCCGAGCACAACATCGGCATCTCTGAGCTGCTCGACAACATCGCCGATCTTATTCCACCAGCCACCGACACCGCGCCTGACGACATCATTCGCGTCGCCTTGATCGGCCGGCCAAACGTCGGCAAAAGCAACCTGTTTAACACCCTAGCAGGCAAGCAGCAAGCCATCGTCGCCAATGTCGCCGGCACCACCCGCGACGTCAACCGCGTCCAAGTCCGCTACCACGGCCAAGCCATTGAGCTACTGGACACCGCCGGCATCCGCCGCCAGGGCAAGCAAGAGACCGGCATCGAAAAGTTCTCAGTCCTACGCACCATGCAAGCCATCAACGAAGCCGACATCTGTTTTCTGCTGATGGACGTCAATGAATTAAACGTCGGACTAGACCAACGCCTGGCAGGTATCATCGACGAAGCAGGCAAGGGGCTAGTCTTAGTGGTCAGCAAATGGGACTCCGTCGAAGGTAAAGACGCCTACACTCACGACGAGCTAGCACCGCAAATTAGCTATCATTTCAAATTCACACCCTACGCACCGCTGATCTTCACCTCATCAGTCACTGGCCAAAACGTCGCCAAATTGTTCGACCTAGCCCTCGATATTTATAAGCGCCGCCACCAAGAGTGCAAAACCCGCATCCTCAACGACCTCTTGCAAAAAGCCGTCACCGCTCATCCGCCAGCCGGCCTGAAGAACTCGCATCCAAAACTCCGCTACATCGTCCAGACCGATACGGCTCCACCATGGTTCGTTATCTACGGCAGCAACCTGAAATTCGTCCACTGGAGCTACAAACGCTACCTCGAACGCACCCTGCGTGAAGCCTTCAACTTCGCCGGCACACCCATCAAGCTATCTTTCCGCGACGAAAAACAACTCAAAGCCAACCGCGAACGCGTCGCCCGCGGCCTGACACCCGTCACCAAAGCCTACAAACAAGCCAAAAACGCCGAAAAAGGCATATAATACCACAATTTTGACAAAATCTATTGACATTTTATTCTATTAGTGATATATATATCAGCTTTTGTTGACGAGTTGAGTAAATCCTTGTCCGAAAGTGTAGTTTGACAAGCAGAAGAATAACTAGGTACGAGGTGAGTTCTCGTAACACCATAAGAAGTGCTACGATATCTCATCTCGTACCAACCGGGTGCGAGAGAAGATAGTCGAGAGGAAAACAGTGTCTAACAACATCACCATTAATTTTGAAAAACTTCCAGCCTTCAAGGCAAGGCCGGGCCTCGATTGGACGAGAAGGATGGGAGACGCACAAGACGACTGGCTCACGGCGGCTGTCGTGAAGTATGCGGATCGATGGGCCCGCCTCATGCAGGCGGTCATCGACCATACTGGAGCAAGTGTTGCCCAGGTGGCAACATGGGCAAGCCATCAGGCTGATGATGTACATAACAGTATCAGCGGTGGTGGACTCTATGGAGCCGCAAGCGAGCTGTCAATCTACTGGATCTACGGTGAAGAACTCGCCGACTGGTACGAAAGATCGGCGACTCCGTTGACCTTCAAGGCTAGTAAGGAACTGGTAGACATGTTGCGTGATCCGTCTAGATGGGCTTTCACTGCAACTAGGCCATAGCGAATCACCAAACTGACAAGCAGAATAATTTGCTTGGCGGTTTATCTCCCGCCTCAACAATTCTCCTGCTTGTCAGTTCGCTCCATAGATGCGTGTCTATGCTGATGAGTCGGAAACGACGAAAGCGAACTCGATATAGAAAATACCGTAAATCTAGGCCGGCATTGGAGGGCGTGGAGAGTAGCCGATACGCGTCACATCTCTCGATAATCCGCCTCGGTGGCAACTCGCATAATTTTTTGGATAGCCTCAACCATAGGGGCGACTGTCTCAATCTTTGGCTCAAACTGATCTAACTCGCGTAGGTTTACCCACCGATACTCAGAATACTCATCATTGAGTGTAATTTCACCGCCAATAAACCGGGCATAATAATGTGGCAGCACCATAGCCTGTCCATTAGTTTTGACAAAATATTCATTAACGCTGATGTTCGTCACCACCGCAATTTTAGCGACCGAGCCAATTTCCTCGTTTTTCTCCCGCCGAAGACCATTCACCAAGCCACCATCCGTCGACTCCAACTTACCGCCAATAAACGAGAACACGCCATCATAATCAGCCTCCCCGCGGCGTCTAGCGAGCAGCACGGCAGAGCCGTCTTGATTGAATAGCACTATTTTTTGACAGTACTGAAACAAGGTTGTATCCATATATTGCCTTTCTCGCCTTACACTTCCTAGAGTCATCATACCATAGGTACGGGCAGATCTTACAGCCGCCTAGATAACGACTGAGACGCGGGGGGTAGCGTTCAGTTGCGACGGGGGGCAGGGCCGCTCGCCAATCTCTGCTTTTTCCTGTAAAATAAAGGCAATGAAGCTCTATAACACTCTCACTCGCCGTAAAGACAAACTGACGCCGCTTGACGGGCAGACGGTTCGTATGTATACCTGTGGACTGACGGTGTATTCGCAGCCGCACATTGGCAATTGGGTTGGTTATATTTATTGGGATGTGTTGGTGCGGCTATTGCGCTGGCAAGATATCTCAGTGATTCGGACGCAAAATATCACCGACGTTGGGCATTTGACCAGCGATGATGATGGTGGTGAGGATAAGATGGAGAAGGGGGCGCGCCGCGAGGGTAAAACCGCTTGGGACGTGGCCGAGCAGTACATCGCCATCGCCGAGCACGAGGCCTACGAGGTGTTGAAACTAGTACGACCCGACCATCTGGTGCGGGCAACAGATTATATCCAGCAGCAAATCGACTTTGCCAAGGGGCTAGACGAGAAGGGATTTTTGTATAAGATTGCTAGTGATGGCATGTATTTTGATACGTCGCGGCTGCCGGATTATGGCAAACTCGCGCGGCTGGACGTGGCAGGCCTAGAAGCCGGCACGCGGGTCAGCGTGGCAGGCAAACGCAACATCACCGACTTCGCCGTCTGGAAATTTTCACCGACCAACACTAAGCGCGATATGGAATGGGACAGCCCGTGGGGCGTCGGTTTTCCGGGCTGGCACTTGGAATGTTCGACGATTGCTCGGGAGACGCTGGGTGATACAATTGATATTCACACCGGCGGCATTGACCACATTCCGGTGCATCACACCAACGAAATTGCCCAGAGTGAGAGTTTGACCGGACAGCAATTTTCTCAAATGTGGCTACACAATAACCACATCAAAGTTGACGGCCGCAAGATGAGTAAATCCTTGGGTAACATCATCACCCTCACTGACATCACTGCCCGCGGCTTTAGTCCAATGGCTTTTAAGCTAGCGATTCTCAGCAAGCATTACCAAACCGAAGGCAATTTCACCTGGGAGATTTTGGAGGCAGCTCAGGCGCGGCTGGACCATTGGCGCGGCTATGCGGCGCTGCGGCACCAGACGCACGACACGCTGGATGATGACGATGACAAAGACGAGCAGGAGGGCACCGTGTCGCTGCTGGCGGCGCAGCAGGCGCTGGTCGAAAAGTTGAATGATAATTTGGATACACCGGGGGCCTTGGCGCTGATCGATGAGGCGTTCTCACGGCTGGATCACGCGCCATTGGAGAAGATTCACCGCGGCGGTTTACTGCAGCTACTCGAGGTAATTGACGAGGTTTTGGGCCTAGAGCTAATGAATACCACGCCAGACATTGACGATGAAGCCAAGCGACTCATCCTCGAGCGCCAGCAAGCTCGCCGCGCCAAAAACTGGCAGGCCGCCGACGACATTCGCGCTCAACTCGACGAAAAGGGCATCGCCCTACGCGACACCCCGTCTGGTCAAGTTTGGTCATACCGATAATCTCTCGGCCGCTTACTCAGCTGGCTTCGTATCAGCGGCTTTTTTGAGCGCCTTTTTTAGCGGCGAGCGGCGAGGCGGCGTCTGCGGCTCGCGATTATGCGCCAGATAATCGTCCATCAGCACCTTGAGCGACCCAGCGATCGGAATAGCCACCACGCCACCGACCAAGCCGCCAACATACAGCCCGACCGTCACCGCCACTAAAATCGCCAGCGCCGACAGCTCGACTTTCTTGCCCTGAATGACTGGCGCGATAAAATTATTCTCAATCTGCTGGTAGATCACGAAATAGATGAGATAGATAACGCCCGCCGACACGCTATTGAGCATCAGCATCAGTCCCACCACCACACCGGCGATCGTTGCCCCAAACATCGGGATCAGGCTGAGCAAGAACACCAGCAGAATTGTCGGCATCGCCAAGTTGGCCGCGATCTCCGGAATAAACCAGCTCATACCAAACACGAACGCCCCGGCGCACAGCGAGCCGATCCCCGACACCGTCAGCTGCCCAACAATGTAGCCAGTTACCACATTATAAATCTTGCCAACCAGCACCTTGTGATGGTCGCGCCGCTGCTCATCCCGATACAGCCGCCACAGCCGCTCCATCCATTCCTGACCCTCGAGCAACATCAAGAACGTCAGCACCAGCACCAGAAAGGCCGATGCCAAAAATGACGCCAGAGAGCCGATACTGCCGAGGATATTCGCGCCAAAACTTGCTGCCCAACTGGATGCCTGGCCGCGAATATTGTTCATCAGCGAATCAATCTGCGGCTGCAAGCCATTTTGCTCGACAAAGCTCTTCAGCCCGTGCCACTGCTCATTAACACCATTGACCAGCCCCGGCAGTGTCTCGGCAAACTTGGCCGATTGTTGCACCAACGGCGGCACCACAAACCAAATCACACTAGTCAAGATGATGATCAGCAGCATAAACGCCAACGCCGTCCCGCCCAGCCGACTCTTGCCGGGCAGCCACGACGCCAACTTACGCACCGGCGCGTTCAGCGCCAGCGCCAGAAACAACGCCGTCCCGAGCACCATCAGCGCATCCCGCGCCGAATAAATCATCAACCCCGCCAGCCCAAAGCCAATCACCACCAGCCAAAACCGCACAAATGTTTTAGTGTCTATTTCAATGCGTACTTTCATAATCTAAACTTTATCAGCTTTTCGCTTCATCCGCAACGCCGACAGAGACAACTTGCTGTCATATGACATCGCACCGTAGCGGAAAATCCGCACCGCCAGCATCATGATCAGTACCGCAGACACCACCAAGACCGCCACGCCGATCAAGGCCTCAATGAGCGACAAATTGCCAACCGTATTCCTAATCATCAACGGAATCGGCGCCGTAAGCGGGAAGTACGACATGACCATTGAGAACGTTGACTCTGGGTATGAGACAAATACTGACGCGGCATACAGCGGCCCAAACAGCAATATCATCACCAGACCAACCCACGAACCTGCCTCCTTGGCAGTCGGCATCATTGCTCCCATAGCCACCAACAGACCGGTCAGCATGGTAAAGCTCGCGCCGAATAACGCGACAGCAATAGCAATCCTGGTCGGATCAAACACAATTTGCGATAGATCAAAGTTAGACAGGTGCAGCTGCGAACCAAATCCAAAATAGCCAATCAACACCGGCACAACGATAACCATCCCCTGAATCAACGATAGAGCGATCAACGCCCAGATCTTACCAACGATCAGTGTCTTGGCTTGCACTGTTGTTAGCAGCATCTCGACGGTGCGGTTTTCTTTCTCCTCGACAGTACTGGTCAGCATCTGATTACTAAAGAAGGCAACGAGCATATAAAATAGCACCAGGAAGAACCCTGGCACGACCATCTCGTTCACACCGCCGCTTTCTTTACCGTCTTTATAGGTCTTGAGTGACGAATTAATTTTCTGCTTGATCACTGCCGCTTCTGATCCGGTGACCTTGCTATCAACCGACTGACTCAGTAATGTACGGACAACTGCCTCGTACTTATTATTCTCGAAAACTCCTGTATCTTGGCCGTATATCCTGATCGTGTCCTTCTCGAGATCCTTCGGTATATAGAAATACGCATCCGTCTGACGGCGTTTGACTTTTTCAACACCTTCAGCTTCGGAGTCAACTGACTGGACTTTCATCACCGCCGCGACTTCCGGCTTGATTAGCTTTGAATGATCTGTCATAGTAATGCTGAATTTTTGCTCTTGAAGCTTATCGGCCGCCTCTTTGGTCGCCTGATTTGACCAAATAACAATACCGAAAACCAGCCCGATCATGACCGGAAAACCTAGCGCTATCAGCCAAAAAGTTGGCTTCTTCAAGGTACGCAGCACCTCAAATTTGAATACCATTCCGAAATTATGCATCTTACTCATGACGTACCTCCTGCTTCTCACCGCCATAAACCTTCACAAAAATATCATCCATTGACGCGCCGCCGAACTGCTTTTTCACCCCTGCTAGCGTACCGTACGCCGCTGCCCGACCGTCTTTTAGTAGAATCAGCCGGTCGCATAGTCGCTCGACCTCTTCCATCTGGTGCGTCACGTAAATAATCGTCGCACCAGCCTTGCGTCGCTCTTCAATGATGTTCATTAGTAGTCGACGATTGACTGGGTCAAAGCCCTTGGTCGGCTCGTCTAAAATGAGCAGCTCTGGGTCGCCCATGATGGTCACACCCAGCTGAATTTTTTGCTGCTGACCACCTGACAATTTGTCCAGCCGAGTCTTTGCCTTGTCGCTTAAGTCAACTCGCTCCAGATAATTCATGGAGAAATTACGAGCTTCTTCTTTACTGAGCCCCTTCAGCCGGCCAAAATAAATCATAGTGTCGATGACTTTTTCTTTTTTGTACAGGCCACGCTCCTCCGGGAGATAGCCTAGCTTGACGCTATCCTCAACCGTATACGGTTTGCCGTCAACTAGCAGCTCGCCACCCGCCGGCTCATATAGTCCCAGTAGTGCCCTGAGTGTCGTTGTTTTTCCCGAGCCGTTGCTGCCTAAGAATCCAAACACCTCACCGCGTCGCACCTCAAAACTGAGGTCCTGGATGACCATTTTGTCGCCAAACGCCATCCGAAAATGACGAATCTCGACAATCGGCTGCTGCTGTTTCACTGTGTCTCGTCCCATACGTCTCCCTTCTTTCTGCTTATTATACACTATGTGGGTGGAGCAGGGGGCATAAGGCACTATATCTTATTTTCGCTCTACTCCCTCGGCGCTCCGAGCTATCGCCGCTACAACTTCACGCTCTACTCCGTAATGCATAGCTATACCAACCGCGCAGCGCATGACGTCCTGAATCTCTTTGATGAGATTATCATACTGCGGCTGGCCGTGTTTGCGGCGCTTGACGCCCATACCTTCAAGGTGGTTAACGGCGCTAGCGAGCTCGCCACTCTCCTCGCACAACCGCGATACGCGCTGGAATATGTCAGCACCACGAGGGAACTTCGCATCAAGAGCCTGACAAATGATTAGTAGATTGGTAAATGTTTTATCGTCCAGATGCATTGATTATAATTATAAGCCTATATACTGTGTTGAGCAACTCCAGGTATGAGATGCTCACTATACACACTAGCAAAATATTTTATATAATATACTTATGCGCCTCCTCATCATCGAAGACGAACGAAAGATTGCCCGGATCATTGCCGAAGCCTTGCGGCGTGAGCATCATGCCGTGGACGTGACGCATGACGGCGATGAGGGACTGAATATGGCGATGAGCGAGCCGTACGACCTACTAGTCGTTGACCGGATGCTACCGGGACGGAGCGGCACGGACATCGTGCAGGATTTACGCGGGCAGGGCAAGGACATGCCGATTCTACTGTTGACAGCACTGGGGACGACCGAGGACAAAACGTTCGGCCTGGACAGCGGTGCTGATGATTATCTCGTCAAGCCCTTCGCCATCGCCGAACTCACCGCCCGCGTGCGAGCGCTCCTCAGGCGCCCACCGATTCAGCAACCAGACACGCTCCAGATCACCGATCTCGTAATTAACCAGACAACACAATCCGTCACTCGTGCTGGCACCGCGATCGACCTGACTAGCAAGGAGTACGCGCTCCTCGAATACCTGGCGCGCCACCCCGGCCAGACACTCAGCAAAGACACATTGATCGCCCACGTGTGGGATTTTGATGCCGATATATTACCGAACAACGTCGAGGCCTACATCAAGCAGCTGCGCAAGAAAATCGACAAGCCGTTTCGGTGTCCGCTGATTCACACCGTGCGTGGCTTTGGGTATAAATTGGAGGCTGGCGAGTGAAATTATTTTTCTCGGCAACACTCAAGCTCGCCGGTTGGTATTTGCTGATTCTGATGACCGTCAGCTTGCTATTTAGCGGCATCATCTTTCAAGTTGCTAGCTCCGAGCTTGACGTCCAGCTCAGCAATTGGAGTAAGCATCACAAAACCGACGGCCATACCGAAACGACCATCATCCGCGACCATCCATCAATTTCAACCACCAATTTGCTGATTAGCCTCGGCTATCTCAACCTCATCGTGCTCATCGGCGGTGGGGTCTGTGCCTATATATTGGCCCGGCGGACGCTTGAGCCAATCGAGGCAGCACATGACGCTCAGTCGCGCTTTACCGCCAACGCCAGTCATCAGCTGCGTACACCGCTGGCTGTCATCAAGGCCGAGGCCGAGCTGGCATTGTCCGACCAGCGCGCCAGTAAAGCATCGCTTCGCCAGACGCTCCAGAGCACGCTTGAAGAGACCGACCGCCTAACACAGCTAACTGAGACGCTGCTCAAATTGTCATCTGCCAATCGACAACTAGAAACCACAACCGAGACCTTTGACATCACTGACCTCACCAAAAAGCTGATCACTGAACGCAAGGCCGATGCGCGCACCGTACTGATCACCGACGAGGCCATCACCTTGACCAGCCATCGCCTCATCGTCCGCGAACTGATCGCCATCATCCTCGACAACGCCCTGTGCCACAGCCCACGTAAGTCCCGCGTCCAGGTTGACATCAAGGCTACCAATCACCGCGTCACCGTCTGCTTGACGAACGATGGTCAAATCGCGGCACGCGACTTACCGCACATTTTTGAGCGATTTTTCTCTGGCGAGCAGGGCAGTGGTGGCTACGGCCTTGGCCTCAGTCTCGCCAAGCAACTGGCCGGCGCCCTCGGTGGCCAACTCACCGCCGCCAGCCGCAAGGACACCACAACGTTCACCATTTCACTACCAAAAACTCTGTAATTCACCTCTGGTGGTATGGCTTTTCTTATGCTTTTTTGTAATTTTCAGCTAATTTTCAGAATACCATGGTGTAATAGATCGCAGGTGAGGTGAGCTTCACCGGAAAGGGTAAGAATGAATACGACAACATATCTCAGTAAAAAAGGCTTCAAAGAATTACACAAGCAGATCAACGAACTCGAAATCCGCGAAAAAGCACTCTCAGCTGAACTGCGTGACATCGGCCGCGCCAAGTCTCGCGACGACAAACTCCGCCGCAGTGACATTATTATGAATCTCGAAAACGTCCATGGCAAGCTCGCCGAGAAACGCACTGCGCTCAAGACCGCCAAACCACTGCCGCGTAAGCGCGATCGGCTACGCATCGCCATTGGTTCGGTGGTTGATCTCATTGATCAGCAGGGTCAGCTCTTTCGCTACACACTCGTTGACAGCCTTGAGGCTGATCCGTCTGACGGCCGCATCTCGGTCGACAGCCCCCTCGGACAGAGCCTCCTCAACCGCCATGCCACCGAAACCATCTCTCTCGGTCTCGGTCGCACCACTCGGCGCCTGCAAGTGGTCGGCGTCCGCTAAGTACAACCCAAGCGTCCCAATTTGACGCTGACCACGCGCCCCCTGCCGCTCGTTTACCACGGGCGGCACTTTCGGTATACTACTTATATGACATCAACGATTCTTATTGTTGAAGACGAACCTACTCTGCGCATTGGCACCGAGCAGTTCCTTCGCCAGCGCGGCTTTGCGGTGGTGACGGCGACCAGTAGCGAGGAGGCTCTCAAAAAATGTTCTGAGGCGGATGTGATTATACTCGACATTATGTTGCCGGGGATGAGCGGTATCGAGACACTGCACCAAATTCGCCAGACCAGCGATGTGCCGGTGTTGATGCTGACGGCATTGCATGATGAGTCGACGCAGATTGCTAGTTTTGACGAGCTGGCGGATGATTATATGAGTAAGCCGTTTTCGCTGGTGATTT
>ERZ773087.436-NODE-436-length-31498-cov-12.122698_pt1 | contig 31498 bp, 30 predicted proteins | sample MGYA00511375_ERZ773087 | MGnify/ENA primary metagenome ERZ773087 (study PRJEB29015, sample SAMEA2737995) | human oral metagenome | biome: human oral; feature: human-associated habitat; material: dental | place: China | collected 2063 ...
ATTATATCCGATATTTTTAAATTTAATATAATTATTATATTAAAAAATATTTGCATGAATTTATAATCATATCCTATAACTAAAAATTTTTCAATATTTGATATTTTATATAACCTTGTTTTTTAAGATGCTAAAAAGAAGAATAGAAAAGAAATTTTAAAATTTATAAGTATAAACTTACAAAAAGACAAAAATTATTTTTATAGCTAAATAATAATACTGCATATAATGTTAATTATATGCAGTATTATTAATATAATAATTTTTATTAAAAATAATTTTATAAAAAATTAAATATCGGATAAGAATAAAAATTATAAAATAAAAATACTCAAATATTTTTTTGAGTATTCTTTTAAAGTTATTTATCTTTATTTTTTCCATAAATTATGCTATAAATTATTCCAATTAATGCTATTATAACAGCAGAGGCTCCAGCAATATTTTTATCATTTAGAATTAAAACAAAACCTAAAAATATTAAAATAACAATAGCACAGCCACCAATTAATTGTCCCCTTAATCTTAATTTTGTTTCACTTATTACTTGTTCCTTTTCTAAATATTGACGATGTTCGGACTGCTTCTTAGCCATTTCTACAATTTCTTTTGCTAAATCGGGATAAACTTGATTATATTTAATAAGGGTTTCTGGATCAGGAAGAGGTCCGGAATGAATTCTAGTTATACCAATTTTAGCAATCTTATTGTTTTTATAATTATCACTATCTTGTTTTGAATTCTTTGCCATATTTATCAATAGTTCCTTTTAAATCATTTCCTATGATTTCCCAATCTTTACTTAAAGCTTCATTATCATCTTTTATAAAATATGATGATGTTTGAGTAAGATAACTATTAGTATCAGAAATAGCATATTTAATAATAGTTGATAAACCATTTAAAAAATTTTTTATCTTTTTCATATATATCACTTCCTTTTTTCTAATACTATTAAATATATAATAAAGTATATACTGATATTTAATATTTGTCAAATATTGGATAATATTAATTATTTTTTAAAGTTTTTTTTAAATTTTCAGCAAAAACTATTTCAAAAACTTTTGATATTTTATTATATTCACCTTTTGTAACTAATTTACCTTTTTTATCATAATATTTCCATTCTCCATAAGCAGCATTATTTTTTACATAACCACTTAAAAAATTTATCCATTTTCGTAATAATGGTTTATTTCATAGGTTTTGTTATAATTTCTTTTTAAATAGATTTTTTCACTTGGATAATATATTGCAGTTTTTTCAAGTATATCATTTTTATAAGTTTGTACTAAGGTAGTATTTACAATTTCTTCGTATGGTTTTTGATAAATAACAAGTAGAAAGTTAGATATTTTCTTAGTGTTTTCTTCTTCTGAATTTACTAAAAATTCATTAATAGCTAAGCAAGAAGATAACAATGTTGATAAAATAATTATAAAAATAAATGAATATTTTTTCCTAAATACTATTTTTATTAATAAAATTATATATTAACTTTTATTTAAATACAATTATTTGTATAACTTCTTCAGTAAAAAATGTTATAATAAAATCGTAATCAATTAAAAATAAAATATATTTTAGGAAGTGATTTTTTATGAAAATGATTTCACAAAAAAATAAAATATTTTTTTGTTCCATATTTTTGCTATAGGATTAACTGATAGTTTATTATTTATTGGAATAGGTAAACTATTGATAGACAAATTAAATTTATTGATTGGAGCTAGTTTACTTTTTGCTTTAAATGAATTTTCAAAAATCTTATTTCAACTTATTTTTTCTACTATTGATAAAAAAATTTCTATAAAAAAATCTATTATTATTTCAGAATTACTACAAAGCGTATTTTTATTTTTTATTATAATCTTTAAATTTTATTCCTTGACAGCATTAATGGTGATACTAATTATATTAAACTTTTTAGAAAGTTTTTTTATAATTAGTGAATTTAATTTAATACTAAAAATATCTCAAAAAGAGGATAGAAAAAAATACAATTCATATATTTCAACAACAAACCAAATCTCAAGAGTATTAGGTTTTGTTATAGGTGGATATATTATTTTTAATTCACAATATAATTTAGTTTTTATAATAAGTTCTATTTTATTTTTTATATCAGCCATATTTATAAGTCTAATAAAAATAGAAAATATCAAGCTTTCCATTGACACTTCTTGGAAAAAATTAGTAAAGAGAGATAATTATTATATTTTAATTTTTACTATTTTAATAGCCACAAATACAATAATTTTATCAGCAAATTCTATATTAGGTTTCAAATTAGCTTTAAATACAAGACAAATTATTTTATATCAAATTGCAAATGCTATTGGCAGTAGTCTAGCAACTCTAATAATCAAATACAAATCAAGTTTAATCAATAAAAATGAAAATAACTCAATTATATTTGGGCTTATAATACAAGGGATATTATTTTATTTATTTAACTTTGTAAATGAAGATAAGAGAAGCCTTCTATTTATTTCTATTTCAATGATAAGTTTTATAAATCTTTCAATATATAATACAAAACTTCAAGATTATGCAGAAACCAAATTTGGAAGTAAAATATATTCATTAAGACAATTAAGTAAATCATTGTTTAATTTTTTTGGAATAAGTGCTCTAACTTATTTTACTATACAATTAAAAATTGATTATCAAAATATTTTAGCTATTTTTTGTTTTTTAACTGTAATTATTAATATTTTATTAATAAAAAATAATATTACTACATATATTGTAGAAAGTAATAAATAAATTGTGTCACAATTATTTAAACTTTTTCAATAAAAAATGATATAATATAGCAAAGTATTTAAAGGGAGGAAATAAGATGAAAAAATATCTATTAGGAGCTTTTCTAGTTATTGCTATGAATTCATTTGGAGCTAAATTATCAGATGTAAAAGGTATAGAAAAAATAAAAAACTATAACGAAATTAAAGATATTCAAGTAGAAAAAATAGTTAATTATGATATAACAAAAAGTATATCTAAAAAAGTATTTTCAGCTGAAGATAATAAATTTAATGGTGTCCTTGTAAAAAATGAAAATAATGATATAGTGGAAATAACTTTTTATAAAGATGGAATAAGTGATGGAGTATCATATACTTATTATCTAAATGGAGATTTAAAAAGTGTTTCAACATATAGAAAAGGAAGCATAGAAGGTCCACAAGTTTTATATCGTCCTAATGGAAACTTAGAAAGCGAACAAGTATTTGAAAATAATTCTCTTATAAGTGAAAAATACTATGATAAAAATGGAAAAATAACAAAAGAATATCATTTTAATAAATTAAGAAATGGGATTTTAAAGAAATACTATAAAGATACTGAAAAGATGAGTTCTACTTCTACTGTAATGGTAAATAGAGAAAAAGTAGATGGAGTTGAAAAAATGTCTTTTGTACTTGATGGAGAAACAAAAGTATTTAGAAAAGATGGTACTTTAATGGCTATCCTTCAATATAAAGATGGTTCTTTACAAGATTTAACACAAAAATTCTATTATCCTAACGGTAAAATTCAATATTATGTTGTAGTTGCTGGGGATGAGATAAAAGATTTTAAAGTTAAAGATAGAATTATTACTTATTATGATAATGGTAAGGTTAAACAAGATTGTAATCAACAAAGTGATGGAAGTTGGGTATGTAAAAACTATGATAAGGATGGAAAATTCTTAGATGAAGAAATCAGAGGAGCAGAACCAATTTCTAATGGAGATACTAAATTCTGGGAAAATATTTTAAATCCAGTTTTAGAAGTATTAGCAAATTAAAATGAAAAATTAATATTTAGATAAATTAAGAGAAGGTGTGAATGAAAATGAAAGTAAAAAATATGGCAACTTTATTTGCATTACTTGCTGCTTCAATATATTCAATAAATATTCCTTTATCTAAATTGTTATTAAAACATGTTGGAACAACAATGATGGCAGGTTTTCTATATTTTGGTGCAGGGATAGGGTTAATAGTTCTCACTAATATTATGAAATTTGTAGGTATTTCAAAAAAACAAGAGCCTTTAACAAAAAAAGAATTACCATATACAATAGCTATGGTAATTTTAGATATTATTGCACCAATTTTATTAATGCTTGGTATATCAATGACAAATTCTGCCAATGTTTCACTTTTAAATAATTTTGAAATTGTTGCAACTTCAATTATTGCATTGGTAATTTTTAAAGAGATTATATCTAAAAAACTTTGGATAGCTATTTTTTTAGTTACAATAGCAAGTATTATTCTTAGTTTTGAAGGAAAGGGAGCTTTTGTTTTTAACAAAGGTTCTCTTTTGGTTTTAGCTGCTTCTACTTGTTGGGGCTTTGAAAATAATTGTACAAAAATGTTGAGTAATAAAGATCCAATAGAAATTGTTACGATAAAAGGTTGTTTTTCTGGTTTAGGAAGCATAATTATAGCCTTGATTATAGGAGAAAAATTTCCAAATTTAATATGGCTTTTTACAGTTATGTTACTTGGTTTTATAGCTTATGGGCTTAGTATTTGTCTTTATATAATTGCACAAAAGCATTTAGGAGCTGCAAAAACAAGTGCATATTATTCTGTTGCACCATTTTTAGGTGTTGCTTTTAGTATGTTATTACTTCATGAAAAACCAACATTACAATTTTATATAGCATTTTTAATTATGATTATTGCTACAATTGTTATGGTAAAAGACACTATAACATTACAACATACTCATGAACATGAGCATACCCACTCCCATGAACATAGGCATGGTGATATAGTTCATACTCATATGCATAGCCATAAGCATACACATTTGCATATCCATAAAGGAGAAGTAGAAAATCATGAGCATAATGAAAATACTGATGAATTAAAAGAACACACTCATAATCATGACACAATAGAATAAAAAAGAAATGAGGAATAAATGTATTTAGATGAATTAAGTAAACAAAGGGAAAAATATCAAACAGAGGGAAATCTTTTAAAAGAGATTGAAATTTTAAGAGAAATTTTAGTTGAAATTGAGAAACAATATAGCTCTGAAAGTGATGAATATATTAAAGCCTTAAATGAGTTAGGTGGAACTTTAAAATATGTTGGTTACTATGATGAGGCAGAAAATAATTTAAAAAAGTCTTTGGAAATTATAAAAAAGAAATATGGAGATAATAACATTGCCTATGCTACCAGTCTTTTAAATCTAACTGAGGTATATAGATTTGCACAAAAATTTAATTTACTTGAAGAAAACTATAAAAAGATAGTAAAAATTTACCAAGATAATTCAGCTGATAATAGTTTTTCTTATGCAGGCTTATGTAACAATTTTGGCTTATATTATCAAAATATTGGAGATATGAAATCTGCTTATGATTTACATATAAAAAGCTTAGATATATTGAAAAATTATGATAGTGAAGAGTATCTTCTTGAATATGCTGTAACATTGAGTAATTTATTTAATCCTTGTTATCAACTTGGAATGAAAGAAAAAGCGGTTGAATATCTATATAAAGCTATTGAAATTTTTGAAAAGAATGTAGGAACTGAACATCCACTTTATTCAGCTTCTTTAAATAATATGGCTATATATTACTATAATGAAAGAGAACTAAATAAGGCAATAGAATTTTTTGAGAGAGCTGCTGAAATTTCTAAAAAAACTATGGGTGTTGATAGTGATAATTATAAAAATATTTTAAGTAATATAGAGTTTATAAAAGAAGAATTAGCAAAAAGTAAGGATAATACAAAATTTGAAAGTATTAAGAATAGTTCTAATGAGAAAAATAATATAATAAGTTCAACAGATTTAAAAAATATTAAAGGTTTAGAACTTTCTAAAAGATATTTTTATGATATAGTTCTGCCAGAATTTGAAAAGAGTTTAAAGGATATACTTCCACTATGTGCTTTTGGTTTAGTTGGAGAGGGGTCAGAATGTTATGGCTATGATGATGAACTTTCACAGGATCATGATTTTGGGCCATCAGTTTGTATATGGTTAAGAAAAGATGATTATTTAAAATATAAAGATAGAATAAATGAAGTTTTAAAAAATTTACCTAAAACTTATTTAGGTTTTCAAGAGCTAAAAGAAAGTGAATGGGGCAATAATAGACGAGGACTTTTAAATATAGAGGATTTTTATTTTAAATTTATTGGTTCTGCTAACCCTCTTCAAACTATAAATGATTGGCAAAAAATTCCAGAAACTGCTTTAGCAACAGTTACAAATGGAGAAGTATTTATAGATAATTTAGGAGAGTTTACAAAAATTCGTGAACAACTCTTAAATTATTATCCTGAAGCAATAAGACAAAATAAAATAGCTACAAGGCTTATGAATATTTCACAACACGGTCAATATAACTATACAAGATGTTTAAAAAGAAATGACTTAGTTAGTGCTAATCAATGTCTTTATCTTTTTGTTGATGAGATAATACATCTAGTATTTTTACTAAATAGGAGATATAAGATTTTCTATAAATGGGCTAATAGAGCTTTATTGGATTTAAAAATTTTAGGAAATGAAGTACATAAACTTTTACAAGATATGGTGTTTGAACAAAATAAGATACCTTATGTTAGAAAGATATGTAAAGTCTTAGCAGATGAATTAAGAAATCAAAAATTAACTAATTGTGAGAGTGAATTTTTAGGAGATTTAGGGGTAGATATACAAAAAAATATTGATGATAACTTTTTTAAAAATTATTCTCCTTGGTTAGATTAATAAAGGTAGGAAAATGGAAAAAGAAAAATTAATTGAAGAAATTTTAGAGAAAGAATGGATATATTTTTCAAAGCTCAATAATATTGGTGGTAGAGCAGATTGTCAAGATAATAGAGCAGATTTTATTATAATGAGAAAATCTCAATGGGAAACTTTTAATGAAGAAACTCTTTTGTCTTATTTAGATGATTTAAACTCAAAAAATAATCCCCTATTTCAAAAATATGGACAGATGATGAAATATAATTCTCCAGAAGAATATGAAAAAGTAAAAGATATTTTAGAAAATCCAAGTAAAAATAAAATAACTTTAATAGAAAAAATTATGTCTATTTATATGGAGTGGGAAAAAGAATTTTTCAAAAAATATCCAATATTTTCATCTATGGGTAGACCTTTGTACTCAACAGAAGATGATAATATTGAAACTTCAATAGAAACATATTTGAGAGGTGAACTTCTATCTTATTCAGAAAAAACTTTACAACTTTATCTAAAATATATACTTGAAATGAAAGAAAAAGATATAAATCTTGCTATTAAAAATATGGATAATTTAGCTAATATGCAAGGTTTTAAAAATTCAGATAAAGTTGAAGAATATTATAAAAATTTACAGAAAAATTAAAGAATACACTACAATATTTTCTCTACTTATGATATTATATAGATAGGGAAATATGTATATTACAGTTAATAATTTAAAAATATTTGGGGAATATTATGCAAAAAGAAAAAATTATACAAGAACTAGAAGAATTAAAAAATGACAATAGACTTAGAACTATAAAGACTAATGATAAAAGTCTTTATAATTTTTCTTCTAATGATTATTTAGGTTTAGCACATGATAAAGATTTATTACAAAAATTTTATCAAAATTATAGTTTTGATAATTACAAACTATCTTCATCTTCATCAAGATTGATTGATGGTTCATATTTAACAGTTATGAGATTAGAAAAAAAGGTTGAGGAAATTTATGGAAAGCCTTGCCTTGTTTTTAATTCAGGTTTTGATGCTAATTCATCAGTAATAGAGACTTTTTTTGATAAAAAATCTTTAATAATAACTGATAGATTAAATCATGCAAGTATCTATGAGGGCTGTATCAATTCGAGAGCTAAAATTTTAAGATATAATCATTTAGATGTCAGCGCCTTAGAGAAGTTATTAAAAAAATATTCAAAGGATTATGATGATATATTAGTTGTAACTGAAACAGTATATAGTATGGATGGAGATTGTGCAGAGATTAAAAAAATCTGTGATTTAAAAGATGAATATAAGTTTAATTTAATGGTAGATGAAGCACATTCTTATGGTGTTTATGGCTATGGTATAGCTTACAATGAAAAATTAGTTGATAAAATAGATTTTTTAGTTATTCCATTGGGTAAAGCAGGAGCTTCTGTTGGAGCTTATGTTATCTGTGATGAAGTCTATAAGAATTATTTAATAAATAAGAGTAAGAAATTTATTTATTCTACGGCACTTCCACCTGTGAATAATCTATGGAATTTATTTATTTTAGAAAATTTAGTAAATTTTCAAGATAGAATAGAAAAGTTTCAAGAATTAGTTACTTTTTCTTTGAGTACACTAAAAAAATTGAATTTAAAAACTAAGTCAACAAGTCATATTATAAGTATTATTATTGGAGATAATCTAAATACAGTCAATCTTTCCAATAATTTAAAGGAGCTGGGTTATTTAGCTTATGCAATAAAAGAACCAACAGTTCCAAAAGATACTGCAAGACTTAGAATAAGCTTAACAGCTGATATGAAAAAAGAAGATATAGAAAAGTTTTTTAAGGCTTTAAAAGCAGAAATGAAAAAAATAGGTGTGATATAGATGTCTAAAATATATTTTTTTAATGGTTGGGGTATGGATAAGAATCTTTTAAAGCCAGTTAAAAATTTAACTGAATATGATATAGAAATTATAGATTTTCCTTATAATATAGATAAAAATTCTATTGATGAAGATGATATTTTTATAGGATATTCTTTTGGAGTATATTATTTGAATAAGTTTTTATCAGAAAATAGAGACTTAAAATATAAAAAATCTATCGGAATTAATGGACTTCCAGAAACCATTGGAAAGTTTGGAATTAATGAAAAGATGTTCAATATAACTCTTAGTACCTTAAATGAAGAAAATTTAGAAAAATTTTTGATAAATATGGATATTGATGATAGTTTTTGTAAATCAGATAAATCTTTTGATAAAATAAAAAATGAATTACAATCTTTTAAAGATAACTATAAAATAATCGATAATCATATTGATTTTTACTATATAGGGAAAAATGATAGAATAATCCCAGCTAATAGATTGGAGAAATATTGTCAAAATTATAACTTAGCCTATAAATTATTAGAATGTGGACATTATCCTTTTTCATATTTTACAAACTTTAAAGATATTTTAGACATATAGAGAAGAGGAAAAGTAAATGAATTTTTATAAATATTACAATGAATATGAAAACTATTCATTGGCACAAAAGCAGGTTGCTAAAAATCTGTTAGATTATATGGGAAAATCTAATATTTTTAACACTCAAATTAACTCTATTTTTGAGATAGGTTGTGGAACAGGTATATTTACAAGAGAATATAGAAAATACTTTCTTCATTCTGATTTAATTTTAAATGATATATTTGATGTAAGAGAATTTATAAAAGATATAGATTACAATATATTTATACAAGAAAATATTGAAGAATTAGATATTCCTAAAAGTGATTTAGTTGTGTCTAGTTCTGTTTTTCAGTGGATAAAAGATAAAGATAGTCTTATAAGGAATATAGCAGAAAATACTGATAATTTATGTTTTTCTAGCTATGTTTCTGGAAATTTAATAGAAATTAAAAATCATTTTGATATTTCATTGGATTACTTAAATATTGAAGAATTTAAAGAAATTTTAAAAAAGTATTTTTCTTCTGTAAAATATTATAGTGAAACTATTAAACTTGATTTTGAAGCTCCTATGGCGGTTTTAAAACATTTAAAATATACAGGGGTGACTGGATTTCAAAAAACTTCTATTTCTAAAATAAAGACTTTTAAAGACAATATTTTAACTTATAAGGTTGCTTACTTTATATGTCAGAAATAAATTTTTAGGAGAAATACAAGGTGAAAAATGTAGTAATTTATATACATGGTAAATATGGAACAGTAGAGGAAGCTGAATATTATAAAAAATTTTTTAATGAAGCAGATATTATAGGTTTTGAATATACTTCTGAATATCCTTGGGATTTTCAAAAAGAATTTTCAAATTTTATTGATAATATTTATATAAAGTATAAAAAAATATCAATAATTGCCAATAGTATAGGAGCATATTTTACTATGCTTTCATTAACTAATAAAAATATTGAAAAAGCATTTTTTATTTCACCAATTGTAGATATGGAAAAACTAATTACTGATATGATGTTTTTAGAAAATATAACTGAAGAAGAATTATATAAAAAGAAAAAAATTAAAACTTCCTTTGGAGAAACAGTGTCTTGGGATTATCTTACTTTTGCAAGAAAAAATCCTATTGAATGGAATATTCCAACATATATCCTGTATGGAGAAAATGATGATTTGACTTCCTATGAAACAATATTAAATTTTACAAATAAATCAAAGGCTAATTTAATAATTATGAAAGGTGGAGAACATTGGTTTCATACAGATGAACAAATAGAATTCTTAAATAATTGGATAAAAAATTTAGCTTAATAAAAATAAAACTGTTACAAATCTATTTGAAATGTAACAGTTTTTTGAATTTATCCTTCTATCAATCTTTGATATAACTCCTTATATCTCTTTGCAGGTTTATCCCAAGAGTTATCTCTTTTCTTAGCATTTTTAATAATTTCTTGCCATACATTAGGTCTATGATACATTTTAATAGCATATCTTAAAGTTTTTATCATATCATCAGCATTAGCTTGTCTAAAACCAAAGCCATCTCCTTCACCTGTATACTCATTATATGGTTTTACAGTATCTTTTAAACCTCCTGTTTCTCTAACAACAGGTATACAACCATATCTCATTGCTATCATTTGAGAAAGTCCACAAGGCTCAAAAACTGATGGCATCAAAAATATATCTGCTCCTGCATATATTTCAGTAGATAGTTGTTGATTAAAACCAATATATGAACATACTTGCCCTTTATGAAGATATTCTTGATAAGCAAAGAAATGTTCATAACGTTTTTCTCCTGTTCCTAAAAGAACAAATTGTATTCCTAGGCTCATCATCTCATCAAATTTCTCAACAATGTAATCTAATCCTTTTTGTCTATCTAAACGAGTTATAATAGCAACTAAAGGTATTTTTTCATCTACATTTAAACCTAATTTCTTTTGTAAATCAGCTTTTAATGTCTTATGAGATTTTTTAGATAAAGGATATGAAGACTTATCAATTCCATTAACTATACCTGATAATTTATAGTCATATTTTTGAAATAGTCCATGTATACCTTCACCAAGTTCAGGAGTTTTAATTTCCTCAGCATAACTATCACTTACTGTTGTAATATAATCAGAGTAGACAACTCCACCCTTTAAGAAAGAAATCATATCATAGTATTTTAAACCATCTTCTTGAAAATATTTTGCTCTATCAATTTCCAATAAGTCTTCTATTACATTATTAAAGAAAAATCCTTGAAATCTAAGATTGTGAATAGTAAAAATAGTTTTTACATCATATACTCCTCTTTCCTTTAAATATATTGGTATAAGAGCTGATTGCCAATCATTACAATGAATAATATCTGGTTTAAAATTTGTAATATCCATAGTTTCAACAACTGCTTTGCAGAAAAATAAAAATCTTTCACAGTCGTCAAATTCACCATAGACATTAGCTCTTTTAAAATATCTTTCATTATCCACAAGATAGTAAATGACTTCTTCTAATTCAACCTCTTCAATTCCAACATACTCATTATGATGAGCTACCCAAATTTCTTTATGTCCTAAGTGTTTTGCATTTTTTAATAAGTCACTTGAAATCTTACTATACTTAGGTAAAATAACTCTAACATCAATCTTTTCCTTTTGTACTAGGGTCTTTGGGAGAGAATAAGATACATCTCCCAATCCTCCTGTTTTAACAAATGGAAAAGCTTCTCCTGTTGCAAAAAGAACTTTCATTCCTTGCCCTCCATTTTTATTTATTTCTAATATAATCCATTAAATCTTGATATTGTTTTGTATTCCATTTCATACTCTTTTCTATAACTAACGGATACTCTTTTGAAGCAGATAATTTTTCATTTTCATGAATAATATTATTTTTATCTACAATAACATTTTTTAAATGAGCACCTTTTTTAATATGACAATCTTGTAAAATTACACAGTCTTCTAAAATTACATCTTTTTCTATGATAGCACCTCTTGAAAGTATACTATTTTTAACAGTACCTTCAATGATACATCCATTAGAAACTAGTGAATTTTCTACATCAGCTGTTTCTTTAAAAAGAGTAGGTGGTGTATCTTTTACTTTTGTAAGAATTTTTCTACCTGATTTTACTCCAAAGACATCATCTCTTATTTCTGATTTTAATAAATTCATATTAAAATCAAAATATTCTCTTGTAGAATTTATACATTGTAGATATCCTTTAAATTCATAGGCATTTATATTTAAAGAAGGTAAATTTCTTGCAATTATTTCTGAAAGTACATTATATTTTCCTTCTTGTATACTATCAACTAATAATTTTAACATTAGTTCTTTACTTAAAACAAAAGCATCTAATGAAATATTTTCTTCTTCTTTAAAGAATAAATTTTGCCCTATTCCAATAACACGATTATTTTCATCAATTTTTACTGAAGAACAATGGTTAAAATGTTCATTAGCTTTTTTAACTTTCTTATAAACCATTGTTATTTCTTTTCCAGAAGCTTCATGTTTTTCAATTAAATCACTTACATCTAAATTATAAACCATATGTGCATTTAAAACTACAATATTTTGCTGAGTACTTCTAAAAAAGTATTCCATATTTTTACTAATTCTTGCTTGATTTAAAGAAAAATTATCGTCTAGCATTCTTTTAAAAATAAATATTCCATCTTTTTTTCTTGCTAAATCCCATTCTGCTCCCATACCAATATGGTCAGTTAAAGAGTTTAATTCTTCATTTCCACAAAATAAACCAACATTTCTAATTCCTGCATTAACAACATTAGATAAAGCAAAGTCTATAATTCTATATGAACCTCCAACAGGAATAGATGCCAAAGCTCTTGCCTTAGTTAAAGGACTTATATTTTCTTTGCTATCACCTAAATAAATAATTGCCATATAACTTCTTATCATATTCTTAAGCCTCCATTCCTCTTATTTTGTTATAATCTTTTTTTCTCCTACAACAGCTATTTTTTCACCATCACCAATAATTACATTATCTGCTATTTTTACATCATTTGCTATTATAGCTTTTTGAATGATTACATTATCTCCAATTTCAGTATCTGCCATTATTACAGAATCAATGATTTTTGAATTTTTACCTATCTTTACACCAGAGAATATTACAGAATGTTTTATTTCTCCCTCTACAAGACAGCCTTTATCTATTAGAGTATTTTGTACTTTAGAATCTTTTTCAAAGTATGAAGGTGTATATATACCTTGTCTTGTATTTACTCTCCAAGATTTATCAAATAAATCAAGTTCATTATTTTCTGATAGTAAGTCCATGTGAGCATCCCAGAAACTTTGAATAGTTCCAACATCTCTCCAATAACCTTTAAAAGGATAAGCAAATAATTTTTTTCCATCATTTAACATATTAGGAATTATATTTTTTCCAAAGTCATTACTTGAATTAGGATCTTTTTCATCTTCATCTAAATATTTTTTTAACAATTGCCAATTAAATATATATATACCCATTGAAGCTAAGTCACTTTTTGGTTCTTTTGGTTTTTCTTCAAATTCATATATAGACATATCTTCTTTTGTATTCATGATTCCAAAACTTGGTGCATCTTTTAAAGGAACTTTAAAAACACCTATTGTAACATCTGCATCTTTTTGAATATGAAATTGTAACATCTTATCATAATTCATTTTATAGATATGATCTCCAGATAAAATTAAAACATATTCAGGATCATACTCTTCTATAAATTTTATATTTTGATAAATAGCATTAGCTGTTCCTTTATACCAACCTTTTTCATCATTTTTTCTTGTATGAGGTTGTAATACTGTAACTCCTCCATCCATTCTATCCAAATCCCAAGGAGAACCTCTACCAATATGATTATTCAATATACGTGGTTCATATTGAGTTAAGACACCAACAGTATCTATTCCAGAATTAGAGCAATTTGTTAAAGTAAAATCAATTATTCGGTACTTTCCCCCAAAAGCTACAGCTGGTTTTGCAATATCTTCAGTTAATTCTTTTAGACGAGTCCCTTGTCCTCCTGCTAATATCATAGCAATAATTCTTTTTTTCTTCATTTTCAAGCCCTCCTTATTTCCCTTTTTCTATTTTACTTTTTATATTTTAAAAATATAGCTGAATTTTTAGCAATTTTTATTTCTATATACTGCTCTCTATAATTCCAAGATTTTTTTATTGGCTTGTATTTTCTTTTTCTCCCTTGATAAGAACCACCAAATTTTTTTTCATTACTATCTAAAATAACTTCATATTCTCCATCTTCTAATGGAACTCCAAGAGGATAGTTTTCATGATCTTTTCCTGAAAAATTAAATACTACTATAATAAAATCTTCCATGTTAGGAGTTTTTCTTAAAAAGATTAACATATTTTCATTTATATTTTCATGTTCTATCCATTCAAAACCATCTTGACCATCATGCCAAAGTGCTTCTTCTTCTAGATACATTTTATTTAGAGCTTTAACATATTTTTGTATATCTTGAGAACCTTTATTATCCTTCAATAATTGCCATTCTAATTGTTCATAATATCTCCATTCTAAACCTTGAACAAATTCATTCCCCATAAAATTCAATTTTTTACCAGAATGAGCCATTTGATAAGAATATAAATTTTTGACATGAGCCAATTTATCCTCATAATATCCTGGCATTTTATTTAGAATAGAATTTTTTCCATGTACTATTTCATCATGAGATAGAGGCAATATAAAGTTTTCTGAAAAAGCATACATAAATGAGAATGTCAATTTTCCATGATGTGATTTTCTAAAAAATGGATCTTGTTCCATATATTTTAAGGTGTCATTCATCCAGCCCATATTCCATTTAAAATCAAAACCAAGTCCACCATCAGCTTGATATTTAGTTACTAATGGCCAAGCAGAAGAATCTTCTGCTATTAACATAATATCTGGATATTCTTCATGTAAACTTTGATTTAGATATTGTAAAAATTCAACTGAACGCTTATTTTCACTTAGACCATCTCTATAATAAAGCATATTAGAAATAGCATCCATTCTTATACCATCAATATGAAATTCTTTTATCCAAAAGTACAAATTAGAAAGTAAAAAACTTCTTACTTCATTTCTTGAAACATTAAAGTTTGCACTTCCCCATTCGTTTTCTCCAAGAGAAGGATCTTCATATCCATAACAAGCACTACCATCAAAACGATATAGTCCATGTGAATCTTTACAAAAATGTCCAGGAACCCAATCTAATATTACACCTAAATTATTCTTATGAAAATGGTTTACAAAATACATAAAATCCTCTGGTGTTCCATAACGACTGGTTACAGAATAATATCCTGTACCTTGATATCCCCAAGAACCATCAAAAGGGTATTCAGTAATAGGCATAATTTCAATGTGAGTATAATTCATCTCTAACATATATTCAACTAATAATTCTGCTATTTCTTTATAATTATAGTAAGTTCCATCTTCTTTTTTCTTCCAAGAACCAAGGTGAACTTCATATATATTAATTGGTTTTGCATAGCCTATCTCTCTATTATTAAGCCATTTTTTATCAGCCCAACGAAACTTAGGTTTTCCATTTACAATAGAGGCAGTTTGTGGTCTAAGTTCAGAATAAAATGCATAGGGGTCAGATTTTAATATTTTTTCTCCCCAAGAAGTTTCAATTTGATATTTATATAAATTACCTTTTTTTATTTTTTTAATTTCTACTTCCCATATTCCTTCATTAGTTAGTTTATAACAATAATCTTCATCTCTTGCTATCCAATCATTAAAATCTCCAACAACAGCTACTGATTTTGCAGATGGTGCCCATATCCGAAATACAGTTGAATTTCGTGTAGGATGTGCTCCAAAATATTCATAGGCTTGCCTATACTCTCCACGGTGAAATAAATATTGTTCCATTTGTCCAGACATAAGTATCACCTCATTTATGTTGTAAATATTTTATATTATTTTATTTTTGTTTCTTTTATATTCCAAATTTCATTTGCATATTCAAGAATTGTTCTATCAGAAGAAAATTTACCTGCATTAGCAATATTTTTTAACATTTTCTTTGCCCAAGAAATTTTATCCTTATAGTCTCTGTTGATTTCTCTTTGTTTTCTTCTGTAATCTTCAAAGTCTTCTAAAACAAAATATTGATCTCCTCTTTCCATCAATAAAGAGTGAATTTCTCTGTAAATTCCACTTCCTAAATCACTAAGTTTTCCATCTATTAAAGCATCAACAACTTGTTTCAATCCTGTTACATTATTATACGGAAATCTTGGGTCATATCCTTTTTTTCTAAGTTCATCTATGTCTTCAACCCTCATACCAAAGATATATTCATTTTCTTCTCCAGCTTCTTTTGCAATTTCAACATTTGCTCCATCTAATGTACCTAATGTTATTGCTCCATTAAGCATAAATTTCATATTTCCAGTACCTGATGCTTCTTTACCAGCTGTTGAAATTTGTTCTGAAATATCAGCAGCAGGAAATATTTTTTCAGCAACTGTAACTCTATAATTTTCAACAAAAACAACTTTTAATTTATCTTTCACATCACTATCACCATTTATAATTTGAGCAATATCATTAATTAAACGGATAATTCCTTTTGCTACTTTATAACCTGGTGCAGCCTTAGCTCCATAGATATAAGTTGTAGGTGTAAAATCCATATTAGGATTTTGTTTTAATTGTTGATATAAATCATAAACTTGAAAAATATTTAATAATTGTCTTTTATATTCATGTAATCTTTTTACTTGTACATCAAATATAGAATTTGGATTTATATCAATTCCTTGTGTTTCTCTTAAATATTCAACAAGTTCTTTTTTCTTTTCAATTTTTATATCCCAAATTTTATTTAAAACTTTTTCATCATCTATAAATTGTTCAAGTTTTTTAAGTTCAGATAAGTCTTTTATCCAAGTATCTCCAATTAGTTCAGTTATATATGAAGCAAGTTGAGGGTTAGATTTTAATAACCATCTTCTTTGTGTAATTCCATTTGTCTTATTTAAGAATTTTTCAGGATATAATTCATACCAATCTCTTAATTCATGCTCTTTTAAAATTTCAGTATGTAATTCAGCAACTCCATTTACTTTATGGCTACCATATATTGCTAGCCAAGCCATATGTATCATGTTACCTTGAATAATTTGCATTCTATTTTGTTTATCTACATCATTTGGATATAAGTTTGACAGTTCATTTTTAAATTGATTATGTATCCCTTCTGTTATTTGGAAAATTCTAGGAACAACCTCTTGATAAAGTCCTACCCACCATTTTTCAAGAGCTTCTGCTAAAATAGTATGGTTAGTATATGAAAAAGTTTTCTTTACAATTTCCCAAGCATCTTCCCATAAAACACCTTCAATATCAACTAAAATTCTCATAAGTTCTGGTATAGCTATAACTGGGTGAGTATCATTAAGTTGAATAGCAATATATTCAGGAATTTTTGAAAATTCTCTTCCATGTACTTTTTTAAATTTTTTAATAATATCTTGTAATGAAGCAGATACAAAGAAATATTGTTGACGAAGTCTTAATTTTTTACCTTCATCAGTTGAGTCATTAGGATAAAGCACACGAGAAATATCTTCTGCCAATGTTTTATCTTGTGTTGCATGTAAATAATCTTGCTGATTAAATACTCCTAAATCTAAATCTACTATTGAGTGTGCCTCCCAAAGTCTAAGGGTATTTACATTATTAGTTCCATAGCCTATTATTGGCATATCATAAGGTAAAGCTCTTACAGAAGTATGTCCAAAATTAACAATCACTTCATCTTCAGGTCTCATTACAGACCAAACATCATCATATTTAAGCCAAGTTTCAGGTTTTTCAACTTGATAACCATCTCTTAGATATTGATTGAAAATACCATTTCTATATCTAATACTATATCCTTGACCAGGTAAATTTAATGTTGCAAGTGAATCCATAAAACAAGCTGCAAGTCTTCCTAAACCACCATTTCCAAGAGCAGCATCTTCTTCTTCATCTTCTACTTGGTTATAATCTATTCCTAATCCTTCTAAGAATTCTTTAATCTCTTTATCAATACCTAAATTAATTAAATTATTTCCTAAGGCTCTTCCCATTAAAAATTCTGATGATAGATAAAAAGCTTGTTTAGTCTTAGAATATTCTTCTTTTGTTTTATACCAGTCCTTAGCTATAAAGCTCATAATAGTTTCACCTAAGGCTCTGTAAACTTCAAAAGGACTAGCATCCTTTAAACTAACTGAAAATTTTTCTAATAATCTTTCTTCCAATTTTTCTTTCCATTTTTCTTTATTAAATTCCATTATTTTCCCCTTTATTAATTCTTCTATATTTATTTGCTAAGTAATATAATTTATTTTCTAAATCATTATGTCTATAATTCCAATAAATTCTCCAAGCCCAATTATCTCCAACTGTTGAAGGAGTATTCATTCTTGAATCACTTCCTAAACCTAATATATCTTGTAAAGGAACTATAACTTTATTAGATTTTGAAGCATAAAGTGTTTCTATTGCCCTCCATTGAATAGGCTCCCAAATATTTGTATCATAATCTTTTAAAAAGTTTTTTAAATTCTCATCACAAATATTTTTTTCTTTTTCATTTAAGTTTTCATACCATTCAACTATTGGCATATTATCATGTGTACCTGTATAGGCAACTGAATTTTCAGGATAATTTTTAGGATGATACATATTATCCCACTCAGTTAAACCAAACTCTAATACTTTCATATTTGGATACTTTGTTTGCTCTAAAAGTTTAAAAACATCTGGTGTAAGTGTTCCTAAATCCTCTGCAATTATATCAAAATTTGTTATTTTATTTTCTAATTTTTTAAAAAATTGATATCTAGGACCTTTTATCCATTTCCCATTGATTGCTGTTTTTTCTCCATAACGAATAGACCAATAAGAAGCAAAACCTCTAAAATGATCCAGTCTTAAAATATCATAGAGTAAAAAACTATGTTTTATTCTATTTATCCACCAAGAATAATTAGTTCTTTCCAATTCTTTCCAATCATAGAGTACATTTCCCCATAATTGTCCAGTTTTTGAAAAATAATCTGGTGGACAACCTGCAACAGACTTTATTTTCAAGTATTTATCAAAACAGAATAATTTTGGGTTTTGCCAAGTATCAGAACTATTTGTTGCAACATATATAGGTAAATCTCCTATAATCTTTATTCCTTTATTATTTGCATAATCCTTTAATTTTTTCCATTGTTTGTAAAAATAATATTGAATAAAACTTTCATACAGATATTCTTCTTGATAAGTTTTCTTAGCTTCAATTATAGCCTTTTTATTTCTAAATTTATATTCTTTCTGCCAAGTATTCCACATTTTACCTTTAAATTTTTTATTTAGAGCAAGAAATAATGCATAATCTTCTAACCAGAATTTATTATCTTTTTGAAATTTTTGAAATTCTTCTTCTTCTTTATTTTTGTAAAAAAAAGCCTGAGAGGCCTTTCTCAACAAAGACTCTTTCTGGCTTTTTAAATATTCATAATCAACATAGGATATTTCTTGTCTTAATGTATCAATATCCTCTTGTGTTAAATATTCATTAGCAACTAAATTTTCTAAATCTAAATATAAAAAATTTCCAGCAAAAGTAGAAGGTGACTGATAAGGAGAATTTCCATATTCTACAGGACATAGTGGTAATATTTGCCACAAACTTTGCCCAGAGGATACTAAGAAATCAACAAAACGATATGCTTCTTTTCCAAAATCCCCAATACCATAGGAACTTGGTAGAGAACTGATTGCTAATAAAACTCCACATTCTCTTTTCATTTTCGCCTCCTATTTAAAAAATAAAATTAACTACAATTGTCTATTATACTTAATTTATAATAACACATTTTTTGATTTTTTGCTATTAGAATAATAGATTTTTTTAATTTTATAGTAATATTTTAAGATATAAAAAATAGTTCCTGTTTAAACAAGAACTATTTTAATATTTTTATTCTTCATAGTGTCCTTTACAACTTAAAACCTTTATTACATCGTTTTCTATATCATAAATTAGCCTATTTTTTTCATCTATTCTCCTGCTGTAACCTTTTCTATATTTTAATTTCTCTGATTTACCTTTACCATGTAAAGTTCCATTTCTTTCAATATCTTTTAATAATTCTATACATTATTTTATCTTTTTCTAACCATTCCAAATATTCATACCAAGCAGTATTTGTAAAAAAAAATATCAATTTTCATCTTCATCATCAACCTCAATTAAATGATGAACTCCTATACCTGCATTTAATTCCTTTATACCATCATCCACTTTTTTCCAATATTCATATTTTTCTATTTTTTTATTATTTCATTGTATTTATCAACACTTAATAATACCAAATTCTTTTTATCTCTTCTTGATATAAAAATTTCTTCTTTGTTTTCAACAGCTTTCTCTCCATAATCCTTTAAATTTTTTCTTAATTCTGAAAAATTTACAACTATCATATCTATCACCTCTTATTTTGTACAATTAATTGTATTATAAATATAACTATTTATTAAATCTTTTTATAGTTAACAAATTTCATTAGTAATAATTCTTTTTTCATATTTACACACTCCTAAAAAATTTTAAATATATTATACCTCCCCTTCAATAATAAAAATCAAATATATTTTTTATTCTGGTTGTAAAAAAGGATTAACTCTTGTTTCTTGCAAAAGTCAATCCTTATTAGTAAATTAAATATTAAATTTTTTAAAAATAGTGTGTAAATCCAAGTCCAACAACACTGTCATAAAATTTATTGTTTTTAGTTCCTCTATATTGAATGTCAAATAATAAATCGTCATAGATATAATATGAAACTCTTGAAACAAAAGTTATATTCCCTCTACCTCTATCTTCTACATCATATTTTCTATTGTCCATATTAACTTCAACACCATTAAGAAATTTTAATTTTTTCCAAGTATCTTGTCTTAAAACTCCTAATTTATAATTAGCAAATCTTAAGTTTTCAGAACTCGCACCTTTGTAAATTCTATTTTGCCCTTCAATTCCTGTATAAATATAAGTATTGTTTGTTAAAAATCTACCATATTCTAAGTTCCCTATATAACCTCTTTTTTCAACATGTCTTGCTTGTGAATATCCAAAACCTACTGAAAATAGATTTTTATCTAATTTATATGAAAAATATGTATTCACATCATAGTCTCTTCCCCAATAGTCATTGCTATAAGGTTTATATTTATACTTATCATAAGCAACAGTAACTCCTGCTGTGATATTAGGATAAGCAAGGAAATTACTTGTTGTTCCTATCATAAAACCTTTTGTTTTAGCAAACTTTCCATTTCCTCTATATGCATCAATTATTTGTGTACTTCCACTTTCTTTAGATAGTCCCATATTTTGATTAATGTTACTTTCTCTTATAAGTTCAAGTCCTCTATTTCCAACCTGATCATTTCTTTCTACATATGAAAATGAATTTACACATAAAACAGAAAACATTAATAATAAAATTTTTTTCATTTAATAGCTCCTAAATAATTATTTTTTTCTTCCAAAAATTCTAAGTATATAGATAAATAGGTTAATAAAGTCTAAGTAAAGATTTAAAGCTCCGATTACACACATTTTTTCGATAGCTTCATTATCTCCATCTGCTAATTGATAAGATATTGCCTTAATTCTATTTACATCATAAGCTATAAGTCCAGTAAAAATAACTACTCCTGCAATTGTTATTACCCATTCAAGCATTCCAACTCTCATAAAAGCATTAATAATTGATAAAATTATTAGTGAGATTAAAGCTATCATAAAAAATCTTCTATAAGAACTTAAATCTTCTTGTGTAGTATAACCATAGATAGCAGTTACAACAAAAATTGTAAGAGTTATCATAAAAGCATAAAAAATTATTTGTGGTGCGTATATAAGTCCAATAACAGTAAGAGTTATACCATTTACTAAAGAATAAGCTAGAAATAAAATTCTTGCTAAACCAGCAGATATTTTATTTATAAAAAAGCTAATAGAAAATACCATAGCTAATTCAGCTATTACCAAAAATTGGTAATAATCAAGCAGTGTATATAATAAACCTTGATTAAAATATAATAAATATGCTCCTGTTCCAAAAGAAATTCCAATACCCAAAATCATATACAAAAATACTTTTCTTAAAAAATTGTTAGAGCTTCTAACATCAATATCATTCATATTGTAATACATATTCTTACCTCCATTTTATATATTTTAATAATAATTTTTTGCAATACTATTTTTAGTTTCTTCAACTAATTCTTCAACTGTTTTATCTTGTGGTTCAATTTTTTCTAAGAATTGAACTGAAATATTATTTCTCTTAGGAAATTTTTTATTATATGGGAATGCTTCATAAGCACCCTTTAAAACAAATGGATATATTGGAACATTCAATTCTTTTGCAAGTATAGCAAAAGTTTTTTTGAACTCTTGTAATTTTCCATCTCTTGTTCTAGCTCCTTCAGGGAAAATAAGTAATTTTTTACCACTTTTTAAAACCTTAGCTGCAGCCTGTAAAGTATTTTTTAAATTTCTATTTGCATCAACTAAAATTATATTTCCATGACCTGCTAGATATTTCATAAAATTAGATTTAAAGTGTAAAGCTGTTGCTATATAATAATTATTTTCCATTTCTTTATAAGTAAAAGCATTATTTAACATAAAGGCATCTAAATAACTTTGGTGATTTCCAACAATTATTCCTGCTCCTTCTCCAATATTTTCTTTTCCACTATATTTATATTTAAAATAGAATTTAAACATTGGACTTAAAATGAATTTTAAAACTTTACCATATCTAACATTTGGTGGTAATTTTACATCAGAATCACTTTCAATAATTTTCTTTAAATTTTCATTTTTATCTATTTTTTCTACTAATTTTCCTGATTTATCATCAACTAATTTTATTATAGCAGATATTGTTTTATTTTCAACAAAATCTTGTTCTACTAATGTTATTCCAAAAGTTTCATTTAAGAAATTCATAAATTCTACTATATCAAGAGAGTCAAAACCTAAATCTAGCTCAATATGAGAATCTAAATCAATAGTCTTATGATATCTTTCATTTATATACTTATTAATAATATCAAACTTCTCTTTCATTTCAGCTGGAACTTCAATAACCTTCTTTTCTTCTTTTTTATCAGTATTTTCAACTTTATCTTCTATTAAATCTTTAAGCATAAATCTTCTAATTTTACCTAACCTTGTTTTAGGTAATTCCTCTTTAACAATTTTTATATCATGAATCTTTTTATAATTAGGTGCAGTTACATTATATTTATCTATAACTTCCCATTTAATTGCATCTTTAATGTTTACTATTTGTTTAGCCTTTATTTGATCAAAATCAGGATAAATAATAGCAACTAATTGTTCTTTATATTCTGTTACAGCAATTTCCTTTATTAGATCTGTATTTTTAATAATTTCAGCTTCAATATCATTAGGATCAATATTTTTTCCATTTGGAAGAACTATCATTTCTTTTTTTCTACCAATTATTATTAAATATTTACCTTCGAATTTTCCTAAATCACCAGTACGGAACCAACCATCTTTATCAAAGGCTTCTTTTGTTGCTTGTTCATTATTGTAATAACCTTTCATTACATTTTTACCTTTAACAAGAATTTCTCCATCATCTGCAATTTTAACTTCTACATCTTTTATGACTTCACCAGCAGAATCTGATCTTTCCCTACCTGGTACATTAAAAGTTATTATAGGAGCTGTCTCAGTCATTCCATAACCTTGAATTGCTCTGAATCCCATAGTACGAAAATCTTCTAATATGTTTTTATCAATTTTTGCTCCACCTGATACCATAAGTCTAACATGTCCACCAAATTGTTTATGAACTTTTGAGAACAACATTTTTCTTATAGACATAGAATTGATTTTTGAAGCTATTTTAAACATAAATCTAGCTAAGGAGTTTTCATTTATTTTAGTCATAATAGCTTTATCTAGCATTTCCCATACTCTTGGTACTCCAAGAATAACAGTAACAACATTTTCTTGTAATGTTTTTAAAAGACTAGCTGATGAAATTTCTGTTAAAAGTATTACAGGGACTCCTAAATACATTGGTAATATTAATGTAAAGCATAATGGCATAATATGATGATAAGGCAACATTGCTAAGATACTGTCAGTATCATTAACTAAATTAGCAGCTGTTATACCATCCATATTAGCTCTTATATTTTCATAAGTTATCATTACTCCTTTTGGGTTTCCAGTTGTACCAGAAGTATAAACTATTATTGCTACTTCTTCATCTGAATCATTATGATATTCTTCTTGTTTAGGTATATAGTTATCTGGTAGACTTATTTCATCAACAACTAATATTTTTACTATATTTCCAATTTTTTCATTAGCTTTCTCAACAACTTCTTTAACTTTATTTGATATAAAAATATATTTTGGTGTTGAGTCACTAAGAACATAAGCAAGTTGTTCAACTGTATAGCCTGCATCTAAACTTAATGCTATACCTTTTTTTGCCCAAATTGAGAAAAATGAGAAAATAGATTCAGGTCTATTTTCCATCATTAATGCTACTCTATCTCCTTTTGAAATATCTAAAAATTCTGAATAATAATTTACATATTTAATCACATCTGCATAAGAATATTTTTGTTCACCATATGTAATAGCAATTTTTTTCCTGTCATACAAATACTTTATTGACATACTTCCCCCTTTAAATCAAGTTATCTATAATCTCCTCAAGTTCTTTTTTTTCTTCACTTGATAAATCATAACCTGATTTTAATTTTTTTAAGATTTCACTATCTTTTGCAGTCATAGATCTTTCTAAAATTTTTATTAATAACTTCAAATAGAAATTCATAATGCCTCCTATTCTTTTGTTTTATTTCCACTTGTATATCCTAACACATAATCTAAATTAATATTTTTCATTGCATTAAATATACTTTGTTTTATGTTAGGATTTTTAGTTTCTAATTCTTGTAATAAAAATTTGATTTCTTTTCTTTTTGAATCCACTTTTCCAGATTCTATAGGACAACCGCAACTCATAGCTTGAATATCATTGTATTTCATAAAATTTATTATATCTTTTTCTCTAACATAAGCAAGAGGTCTTATTATATCCATCTTTCCAGAAGTAGATGGAACTTTTGGTAACATTGTTTTTACTGTACCTGCAAAAAACATATTTATCATAGTAGTTTCAACAATGTCATCAAAATGATGTCCTAAAGCTAATTTATTAAAGCCTAGTTCTTCAACCTTTTTATATAAAACTCCTCTTCTCATTTTAGCACATAGAAAACAAGGACTTTCTGGTGATTCTTCAAATGCTATCTGCCAAACATTAGCATCAAATAATTCACAATCTATTCCCATTTCTATTAAATTTTCTTTGAATTTGTCAACATCAATAGCTTCAAAACCAGGATTCATTGAAATAAACTTTACTTCAAAATTTTTGCTTCTATCTTTTTTTAATTCTTGAAACAATTTACAAAGTAGTAAACTGTCTTTTCCACCTGATACTCCTACTGCTATTTTATCTCCATCTTTTATTAAATCAAAATCTTTTACTGCTTTAACAAAATTTTTCCATATTTTTTTTCTATATGTAGTTCTTAAACTTTCTTCAATCTTTTCTTTTTTATTAAAAAAAACTATTTCATTTATTTCGTTATTTGTAATTATATTTTCCATTATCATATTCCTTTTTTATATTTTATTGTATATTTATTAAAATTTGGTTAAGATTTTTATAAGTTAAAATATTTTTGTAAATATTTAGCCACTCCACTCTCATCATTTGTAAAATCAGTTTTATTTTCAAAATCTCTTTTAGCCATAAAGCTATCTTTCATTGCAACAGGATGACCAACAAATTTTAACATTTTATAGTCATTTCCACTATCTCCAAAAGCCATAATTTCCTTTGGATTTATTTTTAATTCTTGTGAAATATATTCCACTCCACCTTTTTTGCTACAACCTTTTATATTTAAGTCTAAGCAATCATCAGCAGAGATAACTATTTCTAATTCACTATCAAATTTATTATGAATTAAGTCTTTTATTTCATATATTCTTTCAGTATCTTCCTCAATAATTAAAATTTTCTCTAAGGCAGGAAGATTTTCAATATCTTCTAAATTTTTAATATAATGTGGAATATGTTCCTTTAAGAGTTCAGCATCTATTTCCATATTTGCTGGAACATAAAAATTTATTCCACTTCCATCAAAAGCAAAGTATCCTATATTATTCTCTGTTAAAAATTTTATAACCTTTCTAATTAAATTAGCTGGCATAATATTATTTTTAATCATCTTACCATTTTTATTATATATATTTGCACCATTGTTACATATTAAATAGATTTCCAAACCTATTTTTTTTCTAATCTTATTGGCAGAATTAAAACTTCTACCTGTTGCAATAGCGAATTCTATACCATTTTCTTTTAATCTTTTTATCATTTCTATCGTTTCATTGCTTACTTCACTGTCATCATTTAAAAGAGTTCCATCTAAATCAGAAACTACTAACTTCATTTTTTTCTCCCTAATCAAAATTATAATTTGTAACTACACTATTCTCTAAATTTCCCTTATCTTTATGATACTCATTAAAAGAAATATCTATAAAGCCCCCTTCAATATTATGTACCTTTTCAAAGCCAAGACTTTTTAAAAAATTAACTGCATCAGCACTTCTATGTCCACTTCTACAATATACATAAATATCTTTATCTTTTGGTAAACTATCTTTTTTTTCTAAAATTTTTCTAAGAGGTAAATTAACTGCTCCTTTTACATGTCCTTCTTGATACTCATATTCTTCTCTAACATCTAATAAAAATTCTTTATTTTTTACTAAATTTTCAATATTATTAGCTTCAACATCATCAGAATTTTCTTGATTTTTGCCTAGTGCAGTTAATGCTAAAATATTTAGAATATCTGGGTTCCATTCATTATCAGTAGGATTTACTTTATATTTTACTAAATCTTTTAAATCTCCACCCTTTTCAATTGTATTTTTTATTGCATTAAGTCTTGCTTCAATATTTCTTTCATTTGCAATTTGACAACCTAAAATCTTTTTGCTTTCTTTATCAAATAATACTTTTAAATAAACTATTTTATTTGTTGGATTATCTCCATTATAATCGTTAGACAACAATTTTTCTTCAATAAAATCTATTTTTAAGTTTTCTAATTCTCTTGAAGTAAAACCTATACTTCCTAATTTATAGTTATTTAATTGAAATACATTAATTTCTATCATAGGTAAATCTCTATGTTTTTCTTTTAATAAATTCTCAACTTCCTCATCTGAAAGTCCATTTAATTTTAAATCCTTATAAATTATATTTACCATATCATCATCAAAATATCCTGATATATTATCTATCACATCTATCATTCGTTTTCTACTCCTTCTAATATAGCCCCCATAAGATTATCATTTTCAGAAACTATTACAAAATCTTTTTCAAAATACTCTAATATTTCTTTTAATATAATAGTCCCTCCTATTATAACATCTTTTCTCTTTGGGTCTAAACCTTTTATCTCTTCATTGTTTATATATTTTATAAATAAATTTAAGTTATCATTAATTTCTTTACTTGTCAAGTTACTAAGATGAATTTTTTCACTATCATATACTTCCATTTTCTCTCTAACACTCACCTGTGTTGTAGTTGTTCCGGCAACACCAATTAAAGTAAAGTTTGTATCTTTAAAATCTTTTAGTTCCTTTAAGTTTTCTTTTACCCACTCTTTTGCACGAGTTCTATTTTCTTCTGAATAATCATATACTTCATTATTTAAGAAGAATTTTTCAGTTATTCTAACAGAACCTATATTTAAACTTATTTTCTTTTCTATACCTTGCATATTACCAAGAGTAAATTCTGTTGAACCTCCACCTATATCAAAAACCAAAATATTATCTTTAAAATCTCTATCAAAAGAGCTTATAACCCCCTTGAAATTTATATAGGCTTCTTTATCTCCACTAATACAATTAATTTTTATTTTAGTTTCATCATAAACTTTTTTAATAAAATAATCTCTATTAGTAGAATCTCTTGTTGCTGATGTTGCAAAACAAATAATATTTTTTTCTTCTATTGAATAATTATCTATAATTTTTCTATATTTTCTTAGACATTTTAAAGTTCTTTCAATAGCTTTTTCTTTTAAAAATTTATTTTTATTTACATCTTCTCCAAGTTTAACTATTTCTAAATCCTTATAAATTTCTTTTTTAAAACTTATAATTTCATTATCTTCTTTAACTTCAGCAATCAATAAACGACAAGAATTAGTTCCTATATCAATACTCGCTCTTAAAAAATTATTTTTATACTTATCAATAATTTTTATAATTTCTTCTTCTTGAACTTCTGTTTTAGTTAAATATCCTTGATTGTTTAATAAAATTGTAATAATTTTATTAAAAGAATTTTTTTTATCTTTTCTCATTAAAGGAATAAATTTATCACTAGGTAAATATATTAAATCAGTATCTATATCAAATAGCTTAAAAATATTTCTAGCTCTCTCTAGGTATTCTTTATCAATTTGTCCTCTTAAAAGAGATAATTCCAAATCAAAAATTATTCCTTTAGAAACAGCCTCTCCATGAGTATAGACTTTATAATCAAAAAAGCTTTCTAGAGCATGTGCATAAGTATGTCCTAAATTTAAAAAGGCTCTTTCTCCCTTTTCAAAAGGATCTATATCTACATAATTCTTTTTAATTCTTATAGATTGTTCTACAATATTTTCTAAAACCTCGTTATCTAAATTTTTAATTTTTTCAACATTATTTTCTATATATTCCAAATAACTTTTATCTTTTGTTAAAAAAGAATGTTTTAAAAGTTCTCCCATTCCAGATTTAAATTCTCTTTTTGGCAGAGTTTTTAAAAATTCAACATCAATAATAACTATATAAGGATTTTTAAAACTTCCTATCATATTTTTACATTTAGGGTGATTTATAGCAACTTTTCCTCCAACACTTGCATCAACTTGAGCAAGAAGTGAAGTAGGAACTTGTATAAATTTTATTCCTCTCATATAGGTAGCTGAAATATAGCCTCCCATATCACAAATAACTCCACCACCAAGGCTAATAACTAAAGATTTTCTTGAAAAATTATTTTCCAACATAAAATCATAAACTGGTAATATGCTTTCAATATTCTTATATTCTTCTCCATCTTTTATTGCAAAATAAAAAACCTTATCTTTTTCATTCAAAGTTGACTTAAATTTTTCAAAATATAAGTCTGCTATTGTTTCATTTGAAAAAATTAAGATTTTATCAAAATCTTTTGTATAATCATTTAATTTTGAAATTATATTTGAACCAACATAAATATCATCAAAAATTTTTTTCATTTTTATTTTTACCCCAATATTTAAAATAGAATTAATTTAGTATATTATATCATATTTTATAGAAACAGAAAAACAGAGGCTATAATTTTAACCTCTGTTTATATTTTTAAAATAACTTAGCTAAATAATATCCAATATAGATACCAATTATAGATAAAACAATACTTCCTAAGCTATATAAAATTGCTAATATAAATTGATTTTTTTCAATTAACTCTACTGTTTCAAGAGAAAAAGTTGAAAATGTTGTAAATCCTCCACAAAGCCCTGTTGTTAAAAATAGCATTAATCTATGGTCTAGTATTTTTATATTTTTAGTAAAATAAGAAATAAAACCAATTATTATTGCTCCTAATATATTTATAAAAATTGTCTTATTATATGGAATTGGTAGAAGATAGAAACTATATCTTAATATAGCTCCTAGTGCTCCACCTAAACCAACATATAAAAATTTAAACATAAAAAATCTCCTAATTAAAAACTTCTTAATTGATTTATAGAAAAGTCCCATTCAGGAGTAATAAGTTCATCTTTCCCTTTTAATGAATACCATACTCCTAGCTCTTTATTATTAGGATTTATCAATATTTGTGTTTGTTGTGCAGGCATATAAGATTGTGCCAACATAAATATTTTTTCTCCCTTATCATTTTCTGCCATATCAACAATAATTACAGCATGTCCTGGGCTTCCACCTTTGATAAAAACATCTCCTATTTTCATTTTATCTAAACTTTGCAATTTCATTTCTTTTTCTAGTGAAAGAGTCCCACAATATGAAAAAACTATATTCATATAATTTTTAAAGTCTTTATATGTATTTGAAGGATTAGCTTTCTTAACATAAGCACCTTTACCTTGAATACTTATTCTATAACCTTCAATCCATTTTGAATATTTGGCTTCAAAACCAGAAGTAAAATGAAAATTAATTTTATTATATTCCTTTTTAGAATAAAGATATTCAGCCCTAAGTAACATAATAGCATCTGCACATTGGTGTAAATCTTGTTTTCCTATTTCTACATCTAATACACTATCATAAATTCCAGTACTTGGTTTTTCTTTACCATTGTAATATAAAGCTTTTTCTCCATAAGATTTTAACTTTTGATTTCTTAAAAATTCAGCAAAGCTTCCCCTTTCAACATTCACCCTTTTGTATCCAGCAGGAACATTATACCTTGTTTCTATTGTTGTTCCTTGTTTATTAACATAATTTGTTTCAGCATACAAAAATGTATGTAAACTAAAAAGTAAAATAATTATAAAAAAATTATATATTCTATTTTTCATGAAATCTCCTCAAAAATATTATAAATTTTCTAAACTTCCATCATAATATAAGATTTTATTAGAATAACTTTTAATCATTTCAATTTTCTCAATTATATCTGACTTTATAAATTGAGGTTTCATAGCAGATATAATTTCCATCATAGATTTTCTTCCTCTGATATAAGTCAATTTAAAATCTTTTAATTCTAAATCTTTTACTAAACTATCTATACAGTCATTTAATGAACCTAGTTCATCAACAAGACCATTTTCTTTTGCTTGACTTCCAAGCCATACACGACCACCAGCAATTTTTTCTAAATCTTCTTCACTGATATTTCTTGCTTCCATAACATGTTCTTTAAATTCACTATACACTTCATTCATACTGTATATTATTTTTTCTTTAGATTCTTCACTTAACTTTGAAGTAATATCAAAAATATCAAAACCCTTTCCTTTTGAAAAACCTTCCATATTTACTTTTAATTTATTGATTGCTTCAGTAAATTCTG
>ERZ773087.446-NODE-446-length-30923-cov-4.555527_pt1 | contig 30923 bp, 33 predicted proteins | sample MGYA00511375_ERZ773087 | MGnify/ENA primary metagenome ERZ773087 (study PRJEB29015, sample SAMEA2737995) | human oral metagenome | biome: human oral; feature: human-associated habitat; material: dental | place: China | collected 2063 ...
CCGATAGCTGACCAAAGCCGCTCTATCCTAGACGGACACATCGTGCTAAGCCGGGAGCTAACAGACTTTGGAATTTACCCACCCATCAATATCCAAAACTCGGCCTCGCGTGTCATGGGCGATGTGATCAGTAAAGAGCATAAGCTAAATGCGATGAAATTTAAGCGCCTCTACTCGCTTTTAAAAGAAAACGAGGTCCTACTTCGCATCGGCGCATATCAAAAGGGTAGCGACAAGGAGCTTGCCCTTGCGATCTCGAAAAAAGAATTTATGGAAAATTTCTTGAAACAAAGCTCAGAAGAGACATTTGCCCTTGAAGAGGTCGAAGAGCTGCTTGATAAGATCAATCAGTAAATTTCTAAAATTTATAAGCCTTTTTACAAAATTTGACCACTAAAAATTTCATGACTTCTTGGATTTTGCCAAAAATATAATCAAAATTTTATACTAATTGCCAAAGTGATCACGCATTACTTCTTTGTTTCGGATGTAAAAATTGCACTCAAAGACCTATAAATTTCTATTTTCTCATCTCTTTTTTGATTTCAAAAAGCGCTGCTACAAATATCATGAAAGAGAATTTGAAATTTATGAGGCTTTTTATTTTAGACTTCGTGAGACGGCTATTTTTGTATTACACAAAATGACAAGATTTTAATAAAACTTTTTTAAAGCACCAAACGTGCAAATATACATTCCAAGCAGCGGTCATGGAGTGGATAAACTCCAAAAATTTAGGATTTTTTAACAAAAACTACTTGTTTAGCAAAGACCATGTTACAATTTTAAGGCAAGTAAGCGGGCCAAATTTATACTAAGTAATTATGTGCTAATGTCTGTCTTGCTATAAATTTTGGTGGCAGTCATAGCGCAAATTTAATTATAAAATCAAAATTTTACGTTTAGTCCAGTAATCCCTAGCACTTTAGACTTTACCTCTTGGCAAAAGCGTATAGCCACACGAGATAGTAAAATTTGGAAGAGATTAAGAGCCAAATCCCATCTTTTTATCCTCGCCAAAGCTTGAGTTTAGCTCGCGCTCTATCGTCGTTTTAAAGTCCTCAAAGGTAAAAATCCCATCATCTTTTATCGCTACTTTTAAAGCAGTATTTTTTAGCGCAAGTACGATCTGTGCGCCACTTAGGTTAAACTCAGCCAGCCTTTCTACGCTAAAGCCATCTTCAAAGCTTGCATTTTCGGGCAAAATTTTACGCCAAATGGCAAGCCTGCCGTTATAATCAGGCTTTTTAAACTCGATCTTGTAGTCAAATCTCCTAGAAAACGCCACATCAAGGCTTTGTAAGAAATTTGTCGTGGCGATCAGCACGCCTTCAAAGCGCTCGATCTGCTCTAAAAAGATATTTTGCATTTGATTATGCATCTTTTCAGCCCCGCTCGAGCTCTCCACTCTCGTGCTTAAAAACTGATCGGCCTCATTTAGCAAGAGCACTGGCTCGCTGCCGCTTTTTTTGCAAATTTCTTTGTAAGTATCAAAAATTTTCCTTACATTTTGCTCGCTCTCGCCGACATATTTGCTTAAAATTTTTGAGCAGTCAAAGCTTAGAATTTGCTTCTTTAGGCTCTTTGCAAGCCCAACTGCGCTCATCGTCTTACCAGTGCCAGGCTCGCCGTAAAAGATGATCTTGGCGTCTATATTTTTTCTAGTTTTTATGCCCCAGCTGCTAAGTCTAGCGAGCACTTTTTTATCGACTTGCTTTAGTATCGTGCTTAAAAGCTGCTTTGTCTTTTCGTTTAGCACGACGTCTTCTAGGCTGGTTACTGGCTCTATTAGCTCAAAAATTTCTTGCTCTTTTACCAGGCTTTCGATCTTGATTTTCTTGTTATTTTTGTCATTTTTTGGGTGCATTATGCTTTGCAAAATTTCTTCATTTATAAAAAAACTCTTGCTAACGTTGCCATAAGCGTTTAAAACCTCATCGTAGTCGATTAGTGCGCCCTCGATGAGCCTTGAGCCATCCTCTAAAAGAGTACGATTTTTGATGCGCTCAAGCTCGTCTTTGCTTATTAGCCCAACTAGCGTGTTTAGATCGCGACCGTTTTCAAAGTCGCCCGCATACTCCTCTTTTAAAAGGGCTAAAAATATGATCTGCTCTTTTTCATCAAGCGAATTTTCTTTAAAAATTTGCTCTATTTTTAGGCTGATCTTGCTTAGTTTGACGCGCTCGTTGATTCGCTTTGTTAGCTCAGAAATTTGCTCATTTATACGCTTTTTTGCATCACTTGAGCTGTTTTCAAAAATGGCAGCCTTTGAGTAAAGCTCTACCTTTAAAAACTGATCTTTTAAATACTCCAAATGATCCTCATATGGCATAAGCTCTGGTAAATTTATATCAGCGTTGCCATCTTCAAGAATTTTTAAAAATGTGGCTGATAGAGAAATTTCAGAATGAAGCAACGAAAGAAGCCCTTGAGCTGAAGCCCTTTGTGTGCTCTCAGGTATTTTAAAAAGACTATAATTTTGTACAATCCAACCGCTATCAAGCAAGTTTTTTATAAATTTTAGATACAAAAGCTGCTTATCATTTTGCGTGCCAAAGACTGCTCCAAGTAGTTCAAAAACGCTCATATTAGCCGTTCCTTGCACATAAGCTTTACTTAGATATTTTAAAATTTCTCCCTCTTCATCGCCACACTTTATCAGCTCGTAAATTTTACTTTTTTTGAGGTCCTGGTTTAAAAAATCAAGCAAGTATTTCACTAAAATTTATCCTTCATCTGCTCTATTTGCTCTTTTAATACACGTTTTAGCACCTTACCAGTAGCATTTCTAGGCAACTCTTCGGCAAAATAGATACTCTTTGGCATCTTGAAATTCGCTAAATTTTTCTTCAAATGCTCTCTTACTGTCTTTTCATCAAGATCCATGCCCTCTTTTACTTGTATGAAAGCGACGACCTCTTCATCGGCATGTACGTCTTTTACACCAATTACCGCTGTTGCTTCGACTGCTTCAAGTTTGTAAATAACCTCTTCGATCTCGCGCGGATAGATGTTAATGCCCTTTGATATGATGAGGTCTTTTTTGCGATCAACGATGTAGATAAAGCCCTCTTCATCGACTTTGCCAAGATCTCCGGTCTTTAACCAGCCGTTTATGATGGTTTCATCAGTGATGCTTGGCATACCATAGTAGCCTTGCATGACGCAGTCACCCTTTATGATGATCTCACCGATCTGTCCAACTGGAAGCTCCATCATCTCATCATTTACTATCTTTACCTCATAGCCATCAAGTACAGGCCCTACACTTAAAAGCTTTTGTTTATCATATAAATTTGCAGCTACGACTGGCGAGCATTCGCTAAGGCCATATCCCTCGACGAGTGTTGCACGTGGGAATTTCACTCTAAAGTCATCTATCGTCTGTTTTGCAAGCGGAGCTGCACCACTTACAAATAATCTAATGCGGTTAAACCATCTAAAATACCAAGGAATTTTTGCCTTACCAATAGCTGTATAGATGGCTGGGATTCCTAAAAATACAGTTACACGCTTTAGCAAAGTTTGCTTTAACACATTTGAAAATGGAAATACCGACTTTACAAGAACCATCGAAGCGCTCGCAAATATCGGAAGCAACACCATTGCAGTTAGTGTAAAACTATGAAACATAGGCAAAAATACAATAAACCTATCGCTCGTTTTAACAATAAAACGATCATGAGCTCCAATTAAATTTGAAAAGATATTTTTATAGCTTATCATCGCACCCTTTGGCTTGCCAGTAGTGCCTGAAGTATAAATTATATGCATTAAATCATCTATTTTCGGATGCTTTGCGATACTAAGAGCGTATTTGTGATTTAGAGTTTCTGTAAAATTTATATTTTTAACAAGGCCATTATTTTCATAGCCTTTACTCATATCCTCTTTTGAAATTTGAGGTGTTGAAGTAAGATACGCGCTCTCGCCATACTCTTCGTCAGTATCTATATATTCATCCTTTGAAGCACTTTGAAGTTTCTTTGGTATTGCTCCGATCCAGATTATCTTTCTTAAAATTTCAAGCTCATTTAATGCGATTAACTCTTTTGCAAGCGAGCTAGACGCAAAAAGTACCTTTGCGCCGCAATCATTTATGATATATTCAAACTCGTTTGCTTTTAAAAAAGTATTCATAGGCACTGCGATACCGCCTATTGCAGTTATCGCAAGGTATGAGATGATAAATTCTTTCGAGTTTGTAACCGCCATAGCTACTTTATCACCAAATTTTACTCCAGCAAGTTGCAAATAAGCTGCCACTTTATCGATATTTTGCTTTAATTCGCGATATTTTAGCTTCTCTTTTTCTTCAAAAAGAACTACTTGATTTGGATTTTCCTTTGCTACTTTGGTTAAAATTTCATAAAAATTATTATAAGAGTATCGCATTATTGACCCTAACTAAAATGTATATTTAAAAGTCGTACCAAGGATTTGGATCGTACCAGTATCAAATTCCCCCGACATTTTTGTAGCAATACTGTTGGTAATACCTGTCGCACGCTTCTTATCACGGTGTTGATAAACATATCCAAGTGCCATTTCAAGATTTGGTGTAAATTTATAATTTACTCCAAAAGAATACACCTTAGATGTAGTATTTGGAAGCTCTAAGCCAGTATGCTTGCTACTTGTAATGTCTTCATCATAGGCAAAGCCAGCCATTAGCCTAAATTTTTCATTTACGTCGTAGGCAAGACCTAGTCTATATGTATTTGTATCTTTTGCATTTTTGACAACTGGGTCGTCCATGAATCTTGCAAAAGCTGGATGCGAGTGAGCTGGGCCTTTATCCATGTATTCAAAGTCATAGCCTTTAAATTTAGACCAATACGTCCTCTCAAAAGCTAGCAAAAGAGTAAAATCGCTAAATTTATATCCAGTTGCAAGTACAAGCTGTGCAGGAAGTGGGATCTCAACTTTTGTTTTACCATGATAGCTTATAGGAGATAGTGCTCCGTTAAAATCAGCATCTGTATGGCCTTTAAGCTCTAAATTTACATTTGAGCGGTAAGTAACAGCAAAGCTCAAATCCTCAATAGGCCTATAAGTAAGCGCAACATTATAGCCATAGCCCATACCATCGCCTTTTATCTCTCTGTAGCCTATTCGTCCAAAGTCACTTGCTATCTTACCTTTGGTGTAAACACCTCTAGCGCCAAGAGCAACGGCAAGTTTATCATTTATGCGGTAAGCCACGGTTGGATTTAGCTCAACAACTTGCAGCTTAAACCTTTTAGCAGTAAATGCGGTAGCTGGATCCTCCCATGATACACCAACAGCAGCAGGAACAGCAAGAGCTAAACCAAATTTCCAGTTTTCATAAATTTCTGGCGTTACAAAACTAAATGTGCCAGCCAGCGAGTCAAATTTTTCCGACCTATAGCTTTTGCCACTATCACTTTTAAACTCGAGCTTATTTATATGAAACCAGCCAAGGGTACTTTCTAGATGATGGCGTCCATCTAAAAACATCATATTTGCAGGGTTAAAATATGCCGCGTCAGCCCCAAAACTAAAGGCTACGTTACTAGCAGCAAGACCTAAAGAATCGGCACTTTGCTCAGGAACCTTATAACCTCCAGCATTTAGCAAAGTAGATGCCATAATAATGCTTAATAGCACTTTTTTCATAGTTTTTCCTTTTCAAAATTTCTTAGAATTTTTATCTCGTCTTCCCAAACACTCTCGTCAATCGTCTCTAATATTAAAGGAATTTCGCCTATTTTATCATCATTTATTATATTTTTAAAAGCACTAAATCCAAGCTCGCCCTTGCCAAGACTCTCGTGTCTATCTTTTTTCGAGCCAAGGGCAAATTTTGCATCATTTAAATGCATGCCAGATAAAAATTTATAGCCGATGATCGCATCAAATTCTCCCATCGTCTTATCGTAGGCCTCTTTACTTCTTAGATCATATCCAGCAGCAAATGCGTGACAGGTATCAAAGCAAACACCAACCCTACTCTCATCGTCTACTCGCTCTATCAAATAAGCAATCTGCTTAAAACTAAAGCCTAAATTTGAGCCTTGTGCAGCTGTATTTTCGATGACTAGCTTTACACCGCTTGTGCGTTTAAGTGCCACGTTCATGCAGTTTGCGATATTATCTAAGCACTCTTTTTCACTTATTTGTTTTAGGTGCGAGCCTGGATGAAAATTTAAAAGCCCTAGCCCAAGCTTGCTGGCGCGATCTATCTCATCTACAAAGGCTTCAAGCGACTTTGCTCTTGCCTCCTCATCTGGATGGCCTAAATTTATTAAGTAACTGCTGTGTGGCAAAACATGTTTTGTGCTTATGCCAGAAATTTTTAGATTTTCTTTAAACTGTTCTATCTCGCTAGTACTTAGCTCTTTTGCATTCCACTGGCGTTGATTTTTTGTAAAAAACGCAAAGGCATTTGCTCCTATTTTTGCAGCATTTAATGGAGCGTTAAACACGCCTCCAGCAGCACTTACGTGAGCTCCGATGTATCTCATTTCAACTCTTTTATTATCACTCTTATTTTATTTTTGCTATCTATAAATTTGACGTAGTTGTCGCAAACCTCGTATTTTATAAAATATGAACTTAGATCTTGGCTAAAACCACACTCCGTATTTATCAAGCCTTTACCATCATAAATCTTTTCTTTTTGCAAAATTTCTTCAAAAAGGCTCTCATAGTGTGGGGCTAGAAAAAATTTCTCATTAAACTCAGTCTTGTTAAAACAAGCGCTATTTATGCAAATTTTATCTCTTATGCTTATGTTTGCGGTGTTTACGCCAGAACTATAAATTTGCAAATTTAGCTCATTTTTATATTTATGAAAAAATCCAACATCATTTATCTTGATCATCGGAGAAAATAAAGTAACTTGAAAAGCTTGTGAATTTTGCGGCGTTTTAGTAGCTACGCAACCTGTAAAAATAAAAACAGACAACAAAGTAAATAAAAAATTTTTCAAATTTTTTTCCTTATTAATCTAAAATTAAGTATAAAAGAAATATAATCCCAACTTCATAACCGACATGTGGCCCATTCGTCTAGCGGTTAGGACATCGCCCTTTCACGGCGGTAACACGAGTTCGAGTCTCGTATGGGTCACCACTTCTAAAAATCAAAATCTTATCCATATAAGCTTTAAAATATAGTTAATCTTAAATATTATTTTTAATTGTTATTTTAAATTTTTATTGAACTGTGCCGCTTTCAATTAAATGCGTTATTAAAATTTTAAAACCTAGAAAAATTAATATCGCTCCTCCCAGAAAGAGCGCCTTTTTCTCTAAAATTTCACCCATAAATTTACCGATGTAAAAGGCGGCTAGGCTTAACACAAAGCACACCACGCCGATGATGAGCGCACTCTCAAATATACTAACCGCTTCAAAGCTAAGCGTGACACCAACGGCAAGCGCGTCGATGCTCGTGGCAAATGCACCAACAAAAATGGTCTTAATATCCATGCTTAATGACTCGCTAGCCTCGCTGCTACAGGCCTCTTTTAGCATTTTAAAGCCAAGAAAACAAAGTATAAAAAATGCTATGAAGTGATCGATAGAGCTTATAAATTTAGCAAAGCTAATGCCTAGAAAATAGCCAAGAAGCGGCATGAGAAACTGAAAAAAGCCAAGCATAAAAGCGATAAATAAAATTTTGCCAAGAGCAAGGCTTTTATACCTTGCGCCGTTTGCCATATTTAGTGCCGCGCTATCCATGCTAAGAGCGAAGCTAAGAAGTAAAAGCTGCATAAATTCCCCTCAAAAAAGGGTGAATTCTAGTGCAAAAATATTAAATTTATTTTAAGCGTTTAGATATTTTTTGTATGATTTTGCTTTAAATTTAAAAAAGGAGAGAAGATGAAAAGATCACTTGTTATTCTTTGTAGCGCGCTTGCTTTAAATTTACAAGCCGCAAGCATGGACGATATGATAAATAAAGGCGTTAAAATCGCCACTCACGCATCAAGTGGCGACTATAAAAGCTTAGTTAGCGAGGCGCTAAATGCCGCTGTGAGCGAGCTTTCAAAAGAGGGCTTTATAAACAATGCCACAGCTAAAATCCCGCTTCCAAAAAGCCTTGAGATGGCGTCAAATTTAGCCAAAAAAGTGGGCGGCGAGAAGTGGGCGCAAGACCTTAGCAAGTCGATAAACAACGCTGCGACCACGGCTGTACCAAAGGCTGCTGAAATTTTTAGCGAGAGCATAAAAAATATGAGCGAGGCTGATGTCAAAAAGCTCTTTAATGGCGGCAGCGACAGCGTTACGAAGTATTTAGAGAAAAGCTCCAGCCAAAAGCTAAAGGCAGCATTTACGCCGATAATCAAGAAAATGATGAGTGATAATAGCTTTGCGACCGCCTATAATGGGCTAAATTCTTTCATCGGCGGCTCAGCAAAAAACAACGAAACGATAAAATCAGTAAAGAGCCTAGCTAAAAATTTAGGCGCAAGCGAATATGTGCCAGATGATGGCGAGGATCTAAACGCATATATCACGAGAAAGACGCTAGATGGGCTATTTAACGTGATGAGCGAGAAAGAAAAGGGGCTAAGAAGCGGCTTTAGCCTAGATAGCGGCAAAAAGGTGCTTGACTCGATCTTTAAATGAGAAATTTAAGCGCTCAAAATAGAGCCGACATCGCTCTTATCGTAGTTGCCATCGTTTGGGGCGCTACGTTTTTACCCATGGCAAACGCGCTAAAGACAAATGGCGTCTTTGTCATGCTCTTTTGCCGGTTTTTTCTCTCGGCTATCTTTATGGGCTTTGTCGCGCTTAAATTTACTAAGAAATTTGACAAAAATAGCGTCATCTACGGCGTTATCCTTGGCGCGGTGCTCTTTTTATCATTTGCCACGCAAACTTACGCTCTAAAGCTTACTTTTAGCTCTAGCGTCGCTTTTATCACGGGGCTTGAGTGCGTGATAGTCCCTTTTATGGCGGCTATCTTTTTTAAAAATAAGATAAGCATTTTTGCTATTTTGGGCGCTATCATCGCTATTTTTGGGCTTTGGTTCTTAAATGGCGCCACGCTAGCACTTGGGGCTGGAGAGGCGCTAGCTCTTATTTGCGCAATATTTTACGCACTTTATACTACGCTAAATGGTCACTTTGTAAGAAAGAGTGAGCTTTATTTACTTGTCTTTGTAGTCTTTCTCACCGTCTCTTTGCTCTCGTTTGTCTTTGCGTTTTTTGAAGGTAGCGTTGTGCCAAAATTTGATAGGGAATTTTTCATAGCGATATTTATCACGACTGTGATTGGCACCATATTTTGCTACTTTGTGCAAACGATCGCTCAAAGATACACGACCGCTAGCAAGGCGGCCCTATTTTTCTGCTTAGAGCCAGTCTCTGCTGGGCTAATAGGCTACTTTTTTGCTGGAGAGATACTTAGCATCTGGCAAATTTTTGGAGCCATGCTCATCATCTTTGGCGTCATTTTTAGCGAATTTGGCAAGCAAATTTGCTCTAAATTTAAGCTCTAAAAGACAAAAAGCTTCATTTGCGAGTCTATTTTCTCATCTATAAACTCGCCCTCAAATCTCTCTTTTAACATCGCTAAAACCGCCTTTTCATCGTAGTTTTTAGCTCCGTTTATCTCAAGGTGCCAGCAGATATTTTCAGCTGCTTCTTGCACGCTTCGTCTAGCGATCCTAGTTTCGTTTAAAATTTGACTTTTAAAAGCGATGCCTTGCTCATTTAGCCTCGCTTCAAGCCTATCTACGACATTTTTTTGTGAGAGCACGCGGCCAAATTTTTCAAAAAATGGCTCAAGCAGATCAGAGCTTCTAGGCTTGTCCCAGCCAAGATAGAGCTTTTGCTTGGCGCAGTTTTGAAATTTTGCAAAATCTTCATCGCTTGCAATGGCTGGGCTCATCGTGCAAATAGCGATATCAAAGAGCCTTGTTGGCTTAAATTCTCTCCACGAGCAAACCTCGCTTGTTAAATTTGTCACGCCAAATCTCTTTGCATCCTCGTTTAAAATTTCTATCATCTTTTCTGAGCTATCGATGCCTGTTATATGTTTAGCCGTTTTTGATAAAAATATGCTCCAAACGCCTGTGCCACAGCCGATATCAAGGATATCTTTGCCACTAAAATCAACTCCCCAAGCCAAGGCTTTACCAAAAATTTGCTGCTGGATAGCGCTGATCTTGCCGTCAAATCTTTGGTAGTTTGATGCCTTTTTATCCCATAAATTTTGCATTTTAGCTCCTCATTTTTGGTTATAATTTTAGCAAAAAAGGTCAAAAATGAGAGATTTTATATATCACGTCACCATCCCGCCACAAGCCATCGACATGCATGGTCACATGAACAATGTCTATTATTTCACGCTTATGCAAGAGGCTGCATTTGCCCACTCTGCCGCTGTTGGCGACACGGTCGAGGCGCAGTATAAAAGGGGAGAAATTTGGCTCATTAGAAAAAATGAAGCAAAATATATAAAAAGCGCAAAGCTGATGGACAAGATAGAAATTCACACCTACACGCAGACTGAGGGCAAGGCGACATCATGCAGATATTTTGAGTTTAAAAAGGATGGCGAGCTAATAGCAACTGGCAAGACGGAGTTTGTCTATATCGATCTAAAGACAAACCGCCCAAAAGCTATCCCAGCTGAGATCATCGCACTTTACTCGTGACCGCACTCGTCGCAAATGCCCTTTATCACGGCGCTTTTTATATTTTTAGCGACGTTTAGATGGGGCATATCGATGTTTGTGACTTTATGACAGACATCGCAGATAAAGTACGCTTTTGCCTCATTTGCTAGTTCGTAGTAGCTTTTATGATTATTCTCAGTTTTTATGACAAGGCCTTTTTTTTCAAAAATTTCTATGCTTCTATAAAAAGTAGTTTTATTTGCATTAAGGCTTTCTAAAATTTCATCATAGCTTAATGGAGTTTTGGCATTTTGCAAAATTTCAACGAGCTTTATGCGAAAAGCAGTTGCCTTGATACTATGCTCTTCTAAGAAATTTCTTGCATTCATCTTTGCCCTTTTTATTTTTTGTATATTAACGCTAAAAGTTTTAAATTTCATTTAAAAAGCACTATATTTAGGCTTTCGTTCTTTAAGTTGCAACCAAGTTGCAATCTGCTAAACTTCCGCAATATTTTTTTAAACAAAGGAGAGATGGTGAGAAAGATTTTTGTTTTTTTAGCAGTTTGCGCTTTGTCACTTTTTGCAAAGCCAGTTGTTACGACTAGTATATTGCCTACAAAATTTTTTGTTGAGCAAATCGCTGGTGATACACTAAGCGTAAATACAATGGTTGGCAAAGGTGCTGATCCGCACACTTATGAGCCAAAGCCAAAACAGATGAAGGAGCTTGAAAAGAGCGAGCTTTACTTTGCTATTGGCATTGAGTTTGAAGATACTTGGCTAGAGCGTTTTTCAAAATCTTTTAAAAATTTACGCATTATAAAAACACAAGAAGGTATCGAAAAGATAGCTATGAACGATGAACATGAGCATCATGAACATCACGAGCACAAGCATGAGGGCGAGCATAAACATGAGCATCACGAGCATCATGACCATGACCACGAAGCTGGCGAACATCATCACCATCATCATGACGGCCTTGATCCACACATTTGGCTTGATCCGATTTTAGTAAAAACTCAAGCTGATAATATTGCTAAAGCATTAATAGAGAAATTTCCACAAAATGCAAAGCTTTATGAGGAAAATTTAGCTAAATTTAAAGCCAGCCTTGACGAGCTTGATAGCTTTATTAAAAATACTCTAAAAGATGTTAAAACTCGCGAATTTATCGTATATCACCCATCTTGGGGATATTTTGCAAAACGCTATAACTTAGAGCAAATCGCTATCGAGATAGAGGGCAAAGAGCCAAAGCCAGCTGAGCTAAAAGAGCTCATCGAAGAGGCTAAAGAGCACGGCGTAAAGGTTATTTTCGTGGCTCCACAGTTTCCAACAAAGGCTGCAAATTTAGTAGCAAAAGAGACTGGCTCAAAGGTCATAAGTATTGACCAGCTTCCAGAAAATTGGCTAGATGAGATGAAAAAAACAGCAGAAATTTTTGCTAAGAGTCTATAAAAAATGTTAGCACGCCTGATTGTCATTTGCTTCTTTGCTATAAATGCCTTCGGGTGTGCTCTTTGCTCGCTTTATAGCCCGACCGCTCACGTGAGCGTAAAATTTGACTCAAACGAAAACAATATCACTACAATTGCTTTTTCATGGACATTTTCACAAAATTTCTCAGAGCTTATGAGGCAAAATTTTGACCTAAATCAGGATGAAAAGATAGATGAAAGCGAGATCAAAAAGATCCGCTTAAATTTACTTGATTATCTTGTGCCAAGGCACTATTTAACGAATATTGAGTACTTTTACAAAGATGAAAATGCCACGAAGCTTGAGCTAAATTTAAAAAAGTATAAACTCTATTTTGATGAGGGTAGATTAAAATTTGATGTTAGTTTTAAGACAAATTTGCTTATCAAAGATGGCTTTGTGGTGTCTGTTGAAATGGACGACAAAGAGGGATATTTTAATTTTAAATTTACACAAAACAACGCATTTTTGGTATCAGATCAGTTTTGGACGATACCAAATCCAAATGCAAATTTAATATTTTTTACATTTTCAAGTAAGGCTGCAGCCAAAGCTCATAACGAAAAGCCTGCGTTAAAAGAGCTTCTAAAAGAGCCAAACTCGGTAAATTTTGAAGATGAAAATTTAAGCCAGGTCGATAAGATCGATGAAGCTAAGTTTGATCTTGTTTCAAAAACAAGTCTAAGCATGCTTGATAGATTAAAGCAAATCCTAAGAAATTTTGATCAAAAAAGTCCGCTAACTCTGCTATTTTTAGCGCTAATATCATTTGGTTATGGCTTTTTACACGCTGCATCTGCTGGACATGGCAAGGTGCTCACAAGCTCTTATTTTGCCGCAACTGGTGGAAGCTACGCCAAAGCCTTTTTCTTCTCTTTAAAGATCGGATTTTTACATGTTGTGGGCGCGTTTATTTTTGTGCTTGCTAGTTTTATGATATTGCGTGAGATCAGTAGCGATCTGACAAAAGATACAGCAAGCGTTACGACAGCATTTTCTGGCGTTATTATCTTTTTTGTAGCGATTTTTATGCTTTATAAAAAGGTCAAAATTTATCTTTCAAGCAAAAAAGAGTTAAGTAAATTTTATATTTTTAGCTCAAGTTTAAGCCAAAATTTGAGTAAAAATACAAAATTTACTAGCGACTGTGGCTGTAACATCTGTACTACAAAAAAACCAAAAAGCAAAGAAGAATGGCTGGTTGCGGCTGCTGCGGCACTTATTCCTTGTCCTGGTACGATACTTGTCTTTGTGCTAGCAAATGAGCTAGGCAGCTATTTTGCAGGCGTTATAAGTGGCGTATTTATGGCGCTTGGCATGAGCGCAGTGATATTTTTAGCGGCTGTTTTTGGAGCCAAGATAAATGAGAGCACAAACATTAAGTTAAAAAAGTTTAAAATCTATGCCGAATTTATGGCTCTTAGCGTTATGCTTTGGCTTGGACTTTTTATTTTTACTACGACATTTACGCAAAAGAGTCTGTTTTGAAAGAAATTATAAAAATTAGAAATTTAAACTTTAGCTACGATAAGCAAGTGGTTTTAGAAGGTATCAATTTAGATTATAGTAGCGATGAGTTTTTAGCTATCATCGGTCCAAATGGTGGTGGCAAAAGCACGCTTTTAAAGCTTATCTTAGGACTACTTAAGCCTCAAAGTGGCGAGATAAAGCTCTTTGGAAAAGAGCCAAGTGAAGTCAGTAAATTTATAGGTTATGTGCCTCAAAATTTCCTCTCAAATCAAAGCTTTCCAATGATGGTTTTAGAAGTAGTTTTAATGGGGCTAATCGATAAAAAAATTTTTGGTTTTTATTCGCAAGATGAGAAACAAATGGCTCTTGGTGCCCTTGAGAAAGTTGGCATGAAAGAATTTGCAAACGCTAGAATTGGCGAGCTAAGCGGTGGCCAAAGACAACGTGTGTATATCGCAAGAGCGCTTTGTGCAAATGCAAAAGTTCTCGTTTTAGACGAGCCAACAGCCAGTATCGATACAAAGGGTCAGGCTGAAATTTATGAAATTTTAAAAAATATAAACGCAAGTGGTGTTGGTGTAGTTTTGGTAAGTCACGATCTAAATATCGTGCTAAATTATGCTACAAAAATCGCCTATGTGAGTAAAAATTTACATATTCATAAAACTCATGAAGATACTGCAAAAAGAGAATTTATAGAGCATTTAGCAAAATCTCATAGCCATTTTTGCGATGTCGAGATCGCACTTGGCGAATGTGAGTGCAAAATCAAAAGTAATGTTTTTAAGCTAAAGAGATAAAATGAGTGAAATTTTAGAGTTAAGTTTTATGCAAAATGCCTTTATTGCTGGCATTTTAGTTAGTATCATTTGTGGGCTCATAGGCTCACTCGTTGTTATAAATAAAATGACTTTTATCGCTGGCGGCATTGCGCATGGAGCATATGGCGGCATAGGACTTGCCTTTTTCTTCTCGCTTGAACCACTTCTTGGAGCTAGCATATTCTCACTCTTTTTAGCTCTCGTAATCGCCACTATAACGCTAAAAGATAAAACCAACATCGACTCGGTTATCGGTGCTATTTGGGCATTTGGCATGGCTATTGGTATCATTTTTATCGATTTAACTCCGGGATACAATGCCGATCTTATGAGCTATCTTTTTGGCTCTATCTTAGCAGTGAGCGGGCAAGATATAACATTTATGAGTATTTTAGATATCTTATTTTTAGCACTCATTGCCCTTTTTTACCGTCAATTTGTAGCTATTAGTTTTGATGCAGAATTTGCAAAGCTACGCGGTGTAAACACAACATTTTTTCACTATTTATTAGTATGTATGATGGCACTTTGTGTGGTGGCTACGATTCGTGTTGTGGGGCTGATTCTAGTCATCGCTCTTCTTACTATACCGCCATATTTAGCACAAATTTTTGCCAAAAGACTGGGACTGATGATGCTAATCTCTACTATCTTTTCAGTCATTTTTTGCTTTAGTGGTCTATTTATTAGCTTTTATTTTAACCTAACAGGCGGAGCTAGCATAATCTTAGTTGCTTCACTTTGCTTTTTTGCTTTTTGTTTTAAATTTAAAAGCTTACGTCAGTAGCCCTTCTTAACTGATGAAGCGTCCAAAAGACGAAGCAAATAGCTGTGAGATAGACACTAAAAAATAGAGCCAGCCATATAAATTTTATCTCAAGACCAAAATAGAAGACTACCGCGTAAAAAAGTGATCCTTGAAGCACAAATTGCCTAAATCCATTTAGCAAAAAAATGGCCACTGGGCGTTTTATGGCCTGAAGAGTGCTGCCTGAGACATTTATCGTGCCATAAGCTACGTAAACAAGAGAATTTATACCAAGATAAAGCCCTGCTATCTCTAAAACTGCCGGCGTATCATCAAAAATTCTTATCATATCTTCACCAAAAAATCTAATAAAAACACAAGCAAATGCACAATAAATAAGTAAAAAAAGAAGCGAAATTTTATAGCATTGTTTAGCTCTTTTAAAATTTTTAGCGCCATAGTTTCTTGAAACGATACTTAAAACTGCTGTGGCCATACCAATGGTCGGCAATACTAAAATTTGCTCTATCCTTAAGGCTATACCGTACCCCGCTACGGCATTTACGCCATAGTAGCTTATAAATTTTAAAAGCACAAGTGAGCCAAGCGACATCGATAGATAGTTTAAGCAAGCTGGTAGAGCTTGCTTTGTAATCTTTGCCCAAATGCTAAAATTTGGCACAAAATAGCTTAAATTTCTTGGCTCGATCATCTTAGCTTTTTTAACTTTTACAAAAAGATAGATCATGCCCAAAAGCTGAACACTAGCTGTTGCTAGAGCAAGTCCTTTTACACCAAGATCCAAAATGAATGCAAAAAAATAGCAAAAAAATGCGTTGATAAAAAGACCATAAAATAGCCAATTGCGGTAACTTTTTGTATCTCCAAGTGCCACGAGTACGCCGTTTAGAGATTTGATAATCAAGAAAAATGGTGCAGCAAGAAAGATAACACCTGCGTAATCAAGCGCCTCTTTTAAATAGTGATGATCGGCTCCTAAAAAAGTGAGCAAATTTGGTGCTAAAAAATAGCCACAAAACCCCATAAAAATAGCAAATACTAGCACAAAGATAATTCCATTTGCCGCATAAAATTTAGCCATTTTTACTTTTCCTGCTCCAAGGCTATTACCTATTAGCGCAGTTAGTGCTGAGCCAAAACCAAGCCCAATGCCTACAATACTTAGATAAAGCAAAAAGCTCATAGCCATACCAGCTACGGCAAGGGTAGAAATTTTTGCTGCAAAAAATGTGCCAGTAACGTTATAAAGAGTATTAAACATCATTGCGGTGCCAGCTGGAAGCGAAAGAGAGATGATGAGCTTATTTAACGGGTCTTTTAGTAAATCCATGGTTTGATTTTACGTTTTTTATCTTTAAAATTTGTAAAGAATAAAATCAATTAAATTTAATAAAAAGCCATTACTCATTAGCATAGTTAAGATTTGATATCTTTTGGCAACGCATTAAATCTTAGAAAGCTTATTTTTATGTATATAAATTATTTGTGTAAAAAATTTGTATTTCTATCAGTCTTTGTTATATTAGAAATTTAGTAGGCCAAATATCATAAAAAGCAAGGAAAATACCTTGCTAAAAATTTTATTTATATTTTATGCCCATGCCGCCAAATTTAAGCGAATTAGCTGTCTTATTATCGCTACTTTCAATTAGAGTTTTAACATCTGCTAAGCCAGGCAATTTCCAAACTTGCTCACAAAGACCATCTACACCAATCGTCATCTTTATCTCACCATTAGTGTTATTTCCAGCACCCACTTCTAGGCATTTGCCATTTTTTGTATCGACTGGATTTTTAACATTTGACATTTTTTTAACATCATTATTAAATTCGCCTTGTGAAGTGTAGTAAGAACCCAAATCAGCAATAAGTGTTTGTATATTTGTAGCAGTTTTTGCTATCTCTGCATCATCCCTTGTTGCAGCTAATTTTGGTATAGCAACCGCAGCTAATATGCCCAATATAACGATCACGAAGATCAACTCAATCATCGTAAAGCCTTTTTTCATGACTTCTCCTCCCTGAAATATAAATATTTTCTAAATCGAGCGAATTGTATCATAAATTTCAAAAAAACAATAAAATAATGTACTATATAAAAAATTAAAAATTTGCCGATATAAAAAAGAAAATTAAAAATTAGGGGCGTTATGAAGGGCGTTATACTTTGTCTATTTATCATCACGATTTCATTTTGTAAATATGAATCCTACAAACCTCTCACGGTAGTAAAATATAATGAAGAAAAGGCTCTGCTTGGCAAAAAACTCTTTTTTGACAAAAGACTAAGCCCAAATGAAAACTACTCTTGCCAAACTTGTCACAACTTGTACTGGAATTTAAGCGGAAGCAACCAAGATAGCATGGAAAAAGGCACTTTAAATCCTCCAACCATATTAAATGCTGCAGCAAACTATCTATTTTATAGCGATGCAAAGATTAGCAATTTAAAAGATCAAGTAAAAGAGTCCATAACTTCTAGAATAGAACTAAACTCAGATAACGACAAGATAGTGGATTCTGTAAATAATATCTCTGAGTACAAAATTTTATTTAAAAAAATTTATAATGACGGCATTAATTTTGATAATATTGCAGATGCAATAGCTGAGTTTGAAAAGGCTGTCTTAAGTGTTGATTCGCCATTTGATCGTTTTATATCAGGTGATAACAATGCCATAGATGATAGCGCAAAGAAAGGATTTGAGATATTTAATAATATAGGCTGTGCCGCTTGTCATAATGGTAGAAATTTGGGAGGAAATTTGACACAAGATATTGGCCGAGAAAAAATTTCTGCCTTAGATACAAGCAAAAGATTAAGAAGAGTGCCATCACTAAGAAATATTACAAAAACTGCTCCATATTTATCTCATGGAGAGATAAACGATCTAAAAGAGGCTATAAGCTTTATTGGTAACTATCAGCTAGGATACGTTCTTAGCAAAGATGAAATTGATGCTTTATACTCATTTTTTCTGACATTAAATGGTAAAAAGCCTAGGATACTAAATGAGTACTAAACGAATAAAAACCATACTTAGCGTCTTAACAGCTATATTTTTCATTAGTGCATTTTTTATATATAAAGCAAATATAGCTATTGGTGCAGCTCATAAATTTGATGATGGAATTTTAAATCTAAAATTTATAGACAATGAGATAACTTTTTCTTTAAATAATATTTATGATATCTCAAACTACGACAAACTCAATGCTGACATAAATTCTTTTGATACAAATTTAAGCAACCTTTCAATGCTTAGTGATGAGATGCTATTATTTCATCAAAATGAAATAACAAAAGATCTACAAAACATAAGAGATGTATTTAGTAAAAAAGTATTTTTTTTACAAAGATCAGCTTATGTAAACTCATCTATAGATTCTTATATCCAAATAAGTCAATATGAGATACAAAATCTAGCACTTCCAAATAAGCTTGAGCCTATATTTTATGCGATAAAAGGTGCTTTGATGCTTAATCCTGAAGCAATAGATGATATTTCAAAGCAAATAAAAATGTATAAAAACGAGTATAAAGATAACCAAAAAGCTCAAAATGTATTAGACAAGATACTTTATGCAACTCAAGCTACAAAAACTTTACGTACAATCTCAAATAGTGTAAAAGAGCTACATCTTGATAATCTGATAGAAAATTTTAGAAACAAAATCCTAGAATTTCACTCTGATGAGGTGAATAACGCAAAAATAGCTCAGACAATTTGTTTACTTACATTTATAGTATTTTGTGCATTTGGCCTCTTTCAAATTAAAATAGCCTCAGAGCGTTTAAGGCAAATAAAACTCTTAAGATCCACGGTTGAAAACGATCATAGCTCTGTTGTCTATTGTGACAAATACAATAGAATTTCATATGTAAATAAAACCTTTGAAGAAAAAACTGGCTACAAACTAAAGGATGTAATCGGTAAAAACCCTAGAATACTAAAATCATATATGCACCCGCAAAGCTTTTATGAGTCCATAAAAGAAGCTCTGCAAAAATCTCTACCTTGGGAGAGCGATGAGCTTATAAGCAGAACAAAAAGCGGTGACTTTTTATATGAAAAGGTAAAATTTTCACCATTTTTCTTTAAAAATAAATTTGAGGGCTATATAGCGGTAAAACTTGATAGGACTAAAGAGACGCTGATACTAAACGAGCTAACTCAAAAAAATGAACAAATAAAAATACAATCTTCGATCGATAAGCTAACAGGCTTTGGTAACTACTTTGCTTTAACTGAAATTTTAGACGCACAAAAAGATGGAGTGCTCATTTGCTTAAGCATTAAGAATTTTAAAATTTTAAGATTCTTTTATCAAACTAAGATTATCGACGCAATGCTAAAAGCAGTGGCTGATACACTAAAGCTTTGTATAGATACTTCTGAGATAAAAGCAAAGTTATTTAGATTTCAAGATGACGCATTTTATATGTGGTATGAAGGCGATAATATCGTAAGAGATATTGAGTATATCAGAGAATATTTTGGCTCAAATAGGATAAATGTCGCTATTGATGAAAAATTTGAAAATTTACCAGGCATAAAGATGGTATTTGGTGTTTCATTGCCAAACGATACACCACAAACTAACCGCCTAATGCAATCAGTCCTTGCAAATCAGCTCGCAATAGAAAATGGTAGCAATATTTACTACTATTTAGAAAATGACGCCATTGAGATGAAATATCACAAAAACCAGCTGGCAGTTCAGCTAATCGAAGACGCGTTAGAAAATGATAGAGTCATAGTAGAAGCACAAGGCATCTTTAACTTAGAAGAAAATGAGACTGAAGCAAAGTATTATGAAGTTTTGGTTCGTATAATCGATCAAAATGGCAAGATACACTATCCAGGCGAATTTTTAGATATTGCCATGAAAACGCAGCTATATCCGCAAATAACCAAAAAAGTAATAAGCCTTGCGTTTGATCTTGCCAAGAGATATCCAGATTATATGTTCTCAATAAATTTATCAATTACCGATATTGCTGATGCTAGTATGAGAGAGCTTATAGAGAGCAAGCTAAACGAGTGCAAAGATCCTAATAAAATTTGCTTTGAAATGCTAGAGAGCGAAGAGCTTAGCGACTATGTTGCGGTAAATTCTTTCATAAAACGCGTCAAGGGCTATGGATGTAAAATTTCGATTGATGACTTTGGCTCAGGATACTCAAACTATTACCGAATTTTGGAGCTTGATATAGACACCATAAAGATAGATGGCTCGATAATCAAAAAGCTTCCATTTGATGAAAATGCTAGAGTTCTAGTAGAAACCATCGTAAGCTTTGCAAAAAAACAAGGCTACAAAATAGTAGCCGAGTTTGCAAGCTCAGAAGAAATTTTAAACCAAATCAAAAATTTTGGAATACCTTACGCACAAGGATTCTTGCTAGGCAAGCCTCGCAGAATGGAATAGTGGCTAAATTTCTATATCTATCCCAACTGGGCAGTGATCGCTGCCTGTGATCTCTGGCAAGATAAATGCATCTTTTAGCCTATCTTTTAATCCTTGCGAAATAAAGAAATAATCAATCCTCCAGCCAACATTTTTAGCCCTTGCGTTAAAGCGGTAACTCCACCACGAGTAAGCGTCCGCTACGTCGCCATTTATAGCTCTAAAAGTATCTATAAAGCCACTTTTTAGCACCTCATCGATCCATGCTCGCTCGATAGGTAAAAAGCCTGAGGTCTTGGCATTTGCCTTTGGATTTTTAAGGTCGATCTCGCGGTGAGCGGTATTTACATCACCGCAAAATATCACCTCTTTGCCGCTTTTTATAAGCTCTTTGCAGTAAGCTAGAAATTTCTCGTAAAAGTCCATTTTATAGGCTAGGCGCTCGTCATCCTTTTGGCCGTTTGGAAAATAGATATTAAAAAGCACGATATCGCCGAATCTATGTTCCAAAACACGCCCTTCCGTGTCGTCGAAAAAAGCTGCCTTTTGTGTAGAAATGTCAAAATTTGCTAGGCTCATCACGCCAGAGTATCCGGCCCTCTCACCCGAGTTTATACTTATATCTTTAAAGCCAAGGTTGTAAATTTTCTTTGGCACGTCACTTTCTTTAACTTTAATCTCTTGAAGCGCCAAGAAATCAGGCCTTATCTCATCAAGCCAACCAAAGCCATCTTTTGTTACAAGTGCTCTAAGGCCATTTACATTCCAGCTAATAAGTTTCAAATTTCATCCTTTTTTTAATTATAATTATGCCAAAAATCACAAAAAGGAAAATTATGAGAAACCAGCCAGAGTATAAATTTTTTAAAAATTTTGGCTATGCAAGAGAGGGTTTGGCTGAAATTTTCAGGAATGAAAAGAGTTTTAGGATAGAAATTTGTATATTTTTGCTAGCAACACTCTCACTATTTTTTTGGAAATTCAGCTTTATTTTTAACCTATTTTTGATCTTTAGCATGGCATTTGTGCTAGTTTGCGAGTGTCTAAACTCTGGCTTAGAGCGAGTAACTGATCTTGCAAGCCCAGACTATCATGCTCTAGCAAAAGCAGCAAAAGATGCAGGAAGTACGGCCGTAATGATCGCAAATTTCTTATGTGGCGCGCTTTGGTGCGTGGCAATAGGATATAAAATTTGGAGCTAGTATGAATGAAGAAATTTATAAGGCAATCATTGGCGAGAAAAAGGTAGAAATTATAAAATTGCTAGTTAAAAGCTGTGATGAAAATGGCTTTATTGTAGTAAAAATTTCAGAAATTTGTGAAAAGCTAGATGTCAGCAAACCAACCGTAATAAATACCTTTAAGCTACTTGAAGAGAAGAAAATTTTCGAGCGAGTGAAAAACGGAGTTTATAGATTTAAAAATTTATAGTGGCAAGCAAACGCTTACTACCTCTTTTTAGCCGATAGTCTCAGCAGCGATTATGCAAAAGTCAAGCGGTCAGTTATCGTGACTGGGCCTAGACGGATGGCTCATGAATGCCACCTACATTCTTGTCAGATGCATATAAATTTGGTATAGGCATAGCCGTTAGCCGTTTGAGAGCTTATGACTTGGGCTTTTGTGTTGATATTTGGCCACCTATTGTGTGGTGAACTTTTGGCGTGCCATGCTCTGCTTAAAATGGCGGATAGGCTATAAAAGTAAAAAATAATATAAATTTTAGCTACAAATTTTTTAAAAAATATTCACTACGACTTATTTAAATTTATAATTTTGTTGATAAATTTTAAAGTATTTTAGATTTTAGCTTAAGAATAGAATTTAATTTAGAAAAACGGAGCAAAATTGCTCCGTAAATTATTTAACACCAACTATAATTTGAGTTGCTTTGATAATTGCAGTTACTTTATCTCCTACTTTTAAAGCTAGGCTGCTAACTGACTCTCTTGTGATGATAGCTGAAATTTTGCTGCCATTTACATCGATAATAACTTCAGCATTTACAGCTCCGTCTTTTATCTCGCTTACAGTACCTTTGATTTGGTTTGTGGCGCTAAGTTTGATGCTGTCATCTTTTGAAACGATAACGCTTGAAGCTTTGAATAAAAAGATAGCTTTTTTGCCAACTTTAAGATCAAGACCTTTTTCACTATCGACCGTAACAGTTGCTTTTAGCACCTCACCGCCTGCAAGCTTAGCAGATATTAGCGAATTTACCGCACCTGTTCTTACCTCTGTGATCTCAACATTTAGTTGATTTCTTGCACTTATTGACATTTTGTCTCCTTGTTTTGAATTAAATTATGGTGAAATTGTAAGGTAGAATTATTAAGCAAAACTTAAAAACCATTTATGCAAAATTATAATATCAAAAATAAAAATTTTATACTTTTAAATGCCCTAAAAATCGCTATTTTAGAAATAAAATCTAAAAATTTAATTTATATTATTTTAAAAAAAAACGAGAAAAAATATTACTAACTACTACTTCTAAATATCTATTTTTGTAAAATTCTTGTAAATTTGACTTTAAAGATTAGTAAATTTAAAAGTATTTTAAGCTAAAGCAATATTTTTAGGTAAAGAAATAAATTATAAAATTTGAAGTAAAAATTTGAAAGTTTAAATGCCAGCTTCTAGCATAGCTTCTGCTTGATAATGCGTAATAAGTGGCTCAATGATCTCATCAAATAATCCCGCAGCCATAATCGCATCAAGGCGGTAAAGTGTTAAATTTATACGGTGATCACTTATGCGGTTTTGCGGATAGTTGTATGTCCTTATCCTGCCAGAACGATCTCCGGTACCAACTTGGCTCTTTCGCTCACTAGTCTCTTTTGCAAGTCTCTCTTGCTCTTGAAGCTCATAAAGTCTAGCCTTTAGCACCTTCATCGCAGCTTCTTTATTTTTGTGCTGACTCTTGCCATCTTGGTTTGTGACAACAAGGCCTGTTGGTATATGTGTGATCCTAACGGCACTATCGGTTGTATTTACTGACTGACCGCCATGGCCTGAGCTTCTCATCACATCAACCCTTATATCATTTGGATTGATCTCAATCTCGCTATCTTCAACCTCTGGCATAATAGCCACAGTCACAGCTGAAGTATGCACCCTACCCTGACTCTCAGTCTCTGGCACACGCTGAACCCTATGCGTGCCGCCTTCAAATTTTAGTCTTGAGTAAGCACCTTTGCCTTTTATAAGCACGATGATCTCTTTAAAGCCGCCAGTATTGCCTTCGCTTTGGCTAACGATCTCAAATTTATATCCCCGAAGCTCTGCATATCTGATGTAAGCATTAAAAAGATCTCCAACAAATAGCGCGGCCTCATCTCCACCAGTACCTGCACGAATTTCTAAAAATATATTTTTATCATCGTTTGGATCTTTTGGAAGAAGTAAAATTTTAATCTCTTCTTCAAGCTTTTCTCTTGAAATCTCCAAATTTTTAAGTTCCTCTTTTGCTAACTCTCCAAGCTCAGAGTCATCTAGTAAAGCTTTGTTCTCATCAATGTTATTTAAAATTTGTAGATATTTTGTTGCAGCAGATGCAACTGGCTCGATAGATGATTGCTCTTTTGAGAGCTTTGTCATCTTTTCGATATCGTTTGCTATATTTGGATCGCTAAGAAGCGCAGAAATTTCATTATAGCGATCCAAAAATGGATGAAGTTTATCAGCAAACATTAAAATTTATAGATTAAGCAGCTTTTAGAGTGTTTACTAATTGAGCAAGGCGACTAACGCGGCGAGCAGCAGTTTGTTTCTTCAAAAAGCCTCTACTTACGAAGCTATGGATGCTTTTGTTAGCAACTTTTAAAGCTTCATTTGCAGCATTTAGATCTTTAGCTTCTACAGCTACACGCACTGCTTTTGTGATGTTTTTAAGTCTAGTGCGGTAAAATCTGTTTCTCTCAGTTCTTTTTATAGTTTGTCTAGCTCTTTTTTCAGCAGATTTATGGTTTGCCATAATATACCTTTTTGAATAATTTTAGTCGGTGATTATATTAAAGATATAATAAATTTAACCTTAATTTAAGTCATCCTTAATGAAAGTAAAATTTTAGATTTTAAATTAGGTAAATTCTGATAAAATAGCACAATTTTATAATAAAAAGGATAAATTTATGAAACTATTTGGAACGGATGGAGTTCGTGGAAAAGCTGGCGAGAAGCTTTCAGCTCAAACATCTATGCGTCTTGCAATGGCAGCTGGAATTTACTTTAGAAAGACCTCAGCGACAAATGTGATTTTGGTTGGAAAAGATACTAGAAAAAGCGGCTATATGATAGAGACTGCCATCGTTGCAGGGCTAACTGCGGTTGGCTACAACGTCCTTCAAATAGGCCCTATGCCAACACCTGCGATCGCATTTTTAACAGAAAATATGCGCTGTGACGCTGGTATCATGATAAGCGCATCGCACAACCCATACTACGATAACGGCATCAAATTTTTTGATAGCTTTGGCAACAAACTTGATGAAAAAATAGAAGCTGAGATAGAGAAAATTTTCTACGACGATGAGCTCATCGCAAACGCCCAAAAGACGATGACAGAGATCGGTGCAAACAAGAGGATCGATGATGTTATCGGCAGATATATCGTGCAAATCAAAAATTCATTCCCAAAAGAGTTAAATTTAAAGAATTTACGAGTAGTTTTAGACGTGGCAAACGGAGCTGCTTACAAGGTCGCACCAACTGTATTTAGCGAGCTTGGAGCCGATGTCATCGTTATAAACGACGAACCAAATGGCAGCAACATCAATCAAAACTGTGGCGCGCTTCATCCAGAGGATCTAGCAAGCGAAGTAAAAAGGCTTCGTGCCGACATCGGCTTTGCATTTGACGGCGATGCTGATAGGCTTGTAGTAGTTGACGAAAACGGCGAAGTTGTGCATGGCGATGCGATACTTGGCTCACTAGCTGCATTTTTGCACGAGCAAAAGGCGCTAAAAGGTGGAGCCATCGTGGCTACGGTGATGAGTAACGCCGCACTTGATGACTATCTAAAAGCTCATAAGATCAAACTACTTCGCTCAAACGTAGGCGATAAATACGTGCTTGAGATGATGAAAGAAAATGGCATAAATTTTGGTGGCGAGCAAAGCGGTCACGTCATATTTAACGACTACGCCAAGACTGGCGACGGCCTTGTTACTTCGATGCAAGTAGTTGCTATGATGCTTAAAAAAGGCAAAAAAGCTAGTGAAATTTTTGGCGAGCTAAAGCCGTATCCACAAATTTTACTAAATTTAAAGATCACGGAGAAAAAGCCGCTTGATAAGATAGAGGGGCTAAAAGAGCTTGAGGCTAGCCTTGCAAAAGAGGGCATAAGATCGCTCTTTAGATACTCTGGCACTGAAAATTTGATCAGACTTTTGCTTGAAGGCAAAAATCAAACTTTAGTTGAAAAACGCATGGATGAAGTTGAGAAATTTTTTGTAAAAGCCCTAAATGCGTAAAAGCTTAGTTAAATTTTTTATCGCATTTTTTACAATTTTTATCGTTGATCAAGCGATGAAAATGATATTTATAGATGGTTTTTCGTGGGACGGAGAGTTTTTTTCGCTAGTTCTTACATATAATAAAGGCGTTGCATTTTCGATGTTAGCCTTTTTAGATGAGTGGCTAAAATTTATCCAAATCGCCCTTATCTTAGGCGTTTTTGTCTATCTGGTTGTCGAAAAAAAGCTGCTTTGCTCGCATGCCATTTGGCTTGGAGCTTTGCTAGGAGCTGGCAGCTCAAACATCACAGATAGATTTATCCATGGTGGCGTCGTGGATTATGTCTTTTGGCATAAGTGGTTTAACTTTGCGGTCTTTAACTTCGCTGATGTGATGATCGATCTTTGCGTGGTGATGATACTTTGGCAAAGTTTTAGAAAAAGGAGAGAGAGTGGGAAATAATATCTACGTCGCATACGCGCTATGGCTACTTACTGGCTGGCTTGGAGCGCATAGAATTTACCTTGGTAAATTTATCACTGGCTTTTTGATGATGGGACTATTTTTTATCGGTTACTCTTTGCAAATCATCCTTATTGGATATATATTTTTAGCTATCTGGTTTATCTGGTGGATCATCGACGCATTTTTAGTCGGCAGTGGTGTGGATAAAAATTTACAAAAGGACGAGCTAAAAGAGAGACTAAAACTAAAAGATAAAGAGGACGACTTAAAAAGACTTTATGAGCTTTTTGAGAGTGGTGTGATCAGCAAGGCTGAATTTGAAGCTAGAAAAGAGATACTTTTTAGATAAGGAGACGTTATGGCAGAATATTATCTTTACTTAAAATACCTCCACTATTTGTTTTTCATATCGTGGATGGCAGTGCTGTTTTATCAGCCAAGGCTCTACGTTTATCACGTAGAAAACATGGACAAACCTGACTTTATAAAAGTGGTTGAGGTGATGGAGTATAAGATGTATCACTACATCGGTTGGGTCGCACTGATTGGCTCATTTTTTACTGGCATTTTGATACTTATCGCGATGCCTGATCTTATAAAAACTGGTCACATACACGTCAAAATTTTAGTTGTCATCTTAATGGCTATCTATCACCTAGACCTTGGACGCTACATGAAGCAGCTCAAAGAAAAACGCTGTAACAAAAGTGGCATCTTCTTTAGAGCTTACAACGAAGTGCCAACTATCGCGATGCTTATCATCATCTGGGTCATGATAGTAAATCCATTTTAAGGGAATTTGATGAAGAAATTTTTAGCATTTATCGCTTTGCCAGCGCTCTTGCTCGCGGCTACTCAGTACTTTGAGCCGGTGCAGATAAAATTTGACAACAGACTATATTCACTAGCATATTCAGCCAAGCCTGTGCCAAATTTATTCACACAGGAGTACTTACTCCCTGGCGAAAAGCTAGATAGTTTTAGTTATATGCTCTCGCTAAATACGCTTAAATTTGACGCTACGCCAGAGCAAGCAGTCGAGCAAAAGATAAATGATCTAAAAGAACTAAAAGCAAAAGGGCTAAAAGTGGCTTACAAAAAAGGCTCGCTGGCAAATGAAATTTATCTTGATATCACGATATTTTCAAACCTAAATGGTGTGCCAACAGCTGAGCACTCGATATATCGCTACACCAAACAAGGCGGAAATTTAGTCCTTTTTACCATCCAAAGGCGCGCTTATAAAAAAGAGGGCATTCAAAGATTTGCTACAAATTTCACGATCGAGTCGCAAGATTTTAGCAAAAAAGCCCTAGCCACACCTTTTCCACAAATCATCAATAGATAGAAAAATTTGAGTGTAAATTCAGCCTTTGCACTCAAATTTTAAAACCAGACTTAATAAATTTATCTAAAAATAAAACGAATAGTTATATGATAAGCAAAACTCAAAAAGGATAGCCTATGATACATAAAATTCTTATCGCAAATCGTGGTGAGATCGCAGTTAGGATAGTCAGAGCTTGTAGGGATTTACACATACAAAGCGTAGGAATTTACACAGCGCCAGACAGCGAGTGCTTGCATGTAAGGATAGCTGATGAGGCCTATCAAGTGGGCGAAGATCCGATTAAGGGCTATCTTGACGCCAAAGCTATCGTAAAGCTTGCTAAAGAGTGCGGAGCTGACGCGATACACCCAGGATACGGCTTTTTAAGCGAAAACTACGAATTTGCAAAGGCGGTCGAGGACGCTGGGCTTATCTTTATCGGTCCAAAGGCTGAAGTGATCAGAAAAATGGGTGATAAAAATATCGCAAGATACCTAATGAAGAGAAACGGCATACCAATCGTGCCTGGCACTGAAAAGCTAAATGACGAGAGCATGGACGCTATAAAAGAGCACGCTAGACGCATCGGCTACCCAGTCATCTTAAAAGCAAGTGGAGGCGGAGGCGGACGTGGCATCAGAGAGGTTTGGCAAGAAGAAGATATGCAAGATGCCTTTGAGTCGTGCACCAGAGAAGCAAAGACCTACTTTAACAACGATGAAGTTTTTATGGAGAAGCTTGTCGTAAATCCTCGCCACATCGAGTTTCAAATTTTAGGCGATAACTACGGCAATATCATCCACCTTTGCGAGCGTGACTGCTCTATCCAAAGGCGCCACCAAAAGATCATTGAGATCGCACCTTGCCCTTCAATCAGTGAAAATTTAAGAAAGATCATGGGTGTGACTGCGGTGGCTGCTGCAAAGGCTGTGGGCTACTCAAACGTAGGAACGATCGAGTTTTTGCTAGATGACTACAATAACTTTTACTTTATGGAGATGAACACCCGTATCCAAGTGGAGCACGGCATCACTGAAGAGATCACAGGACATGATCTTGTCGTTAGGCAAATAAGGATTGCAGCTGGCGAGATACTAGAGATCGAGCAAAGCGACATCAAACCACGCGGCTACGCGATAGAGGCGAGGATCACGGCTGAAAATGTCTGGGAGAATTTCATCCCAGCACCAGGCACGATCGAGGGCTACTACCCAGCTCTTGGCCCATCTGTACGTGTCGATAGCCACGTCTATAAAGACTACACCATACCACCATTTTATGACTCACTAATCGCAAAGCTGATCGTAAAGGCAACCGATTACGACCTAGCGGTAAATAAGCTTGAAAGAGCACTTGAAGAATTTACCATCGAAGGCGTGCGAACGATCATCCCATTTTTGCTAACGATCAGCAAAAGCAAGGAGTTTAGAAGAGGATTTTTCGATACTAGCTACGTTGAGAAAAACTTAAAAACTATCCTTGAAAACACCTATGATGATATGAACAAAGAGCCAAACGACGACCTAGAAGAGGTCATCGTAGAGGCGATAAAAAGATATAAAAAGAAGAGATGAATTTATCTCATTGCGGCTTTGGCGATAAATTTCGCCAAAGCTAAATTCTCGCGCAAACTGCGTACGTCTTGGCTCTGTCATTTGCACGGCGTAGAGCTTGTCACCGCTTATTAGCATAATCTGATCTGTAACTAAACCAAAATTTCAAACTCTATCTCTTTTAAAAACGAGCTATTTTTAGCGCTTATCAAAGCTGGCTTATTTTTGCGGTTTGCGAGTAGAATTTAACCATCGACTTAAGGAGAATGCTCCGCGCCACTTGTTTTAAATTTAAATATCACCTCGCCACTTTTGCCTCAACGGCATAGAGATGTCCGTTATTGCCAGCGGTGCCAAAGTAAAGCACACCCTCTCACGTAGGCAAACTAGCGTTTAGAGATATGCGCCAAGCTTTAGCCTTCAGATAGTTTTGCCTATTCTTGTACTATGTCTTTAGGTGGCACACTCTCATTTAAATTTTTTATCTTTTGCTCCACTTTTGAATGCTGCGCTGCTTAAAATTTCTTTACACTTTACTATAAGTGGCGAGCTCATTCGTACGCAAAAGTCCTCAAGTTCGTATGCTTTAGCGTAGTTTTAATTCTCTTTTATGGGCTACGTGGCTTTACCAAGCCAATTTACCTTATCATTAATCCTTTGTAACTCTCACATTTAGTGATTGCTAGTTTTTAGTTATCTATGCCAGCTTCTTAAATTTATGAAGATCGTAGTCTAAGTTTGGCGGCAAATGGGTCAAATTAAAAACACACTGAAATAAATTTGATAAAATTTGCCAAATTTAGCAAATTTAAGGAGCGATATGTTTTTAAAATTAGACAAGATCGCTGGGAAGCTAGATCAAATTTTCTTGCCACTAGAGCAAGAGGGTATGACTGGCATGAGACTCTTGCTTCAAAATGATGTTAAAGCTACCACACAAGCACTTAAAAACGCACAAGAAGCTCTTGGCGTAAATTTACCAGCTAAATTTACAAAGCTTTTAAGCAAATTTGACCTTGGAAATTTTGAAATTTGCAATGTCAAATTTGGCTCCAGAGGTGACTACGCGAGTGAGCTAGTACGACTAAATAGCGTAGATGAGTTTGGTGGCAAATGGTGGCAAGGTGAAGCTCGCCCTTTAAATTTAATAGTCTTTGCCGTGGGTGATCCGTGGATATTTTTGCTTGATTGCACGAGTGGCGCGGTCTATGCATGGCTCTTTGGAGATGAGGAGCTTTGCGGTAGGTGCGTCGCAAGTGACTTTAAGAAATTTTTCATAGCACTTGCTAGCATCGATATAGCAAGGCTAAATGATGAAGCTATGCCATCAACCGAGCAAATCCTAAAATTTGTTAAAGCAGACGAAAAAGCACTTCCTTTTTGGCAAGAAATGGCACAAATTTAGTAAATTTAGGCTCCACTCAGCCTAAATTCTCTTTTATAAATTTATCCCAGCGATCGAAACAAAAACCACTTTTTATAAATTTAGTTTCGATATGTAACGCTCATTGCCTAAAATAAAAATATAAAAATAAATTTAAATAAAAATTTTTTCTAGGAGAGTT
>ERZ773087.451-NODE-451-length-30529-cov-8.216414_pt1 | contig 30529 bp, 27 predicted proteins | sample MGYA00511375_ERZ773087 | MGnify/ENA primary metagenome ERZ773087 (study PRJEB29015, sample SAMEA2737995) | human oral metagenome | biome: human oral; feature: human-associated habitat; material: dental | place: China | collected 2063 ...
GAATGCAAAAATAGTAATTAAAAATAACTTACAAAACTTTATAACAGCCCTGCCTTTGGAGGGGAAAGCCAGCGAGTGCTCACAGCTGGGTATGTGAGGGAGTGAATATCAATAAGTTACAGAACAGGCGAAACTTAAATGATTAATATACCAGCAGGGATTTGTAATATAGTTATTGCCTTCTTTGTAGGTCTGATTCTTCCCACTTAAATAGCGTGGTTTTATGAAATAGGGTCGTATCAATATTTTGAAAATGAAAGCATTTTGATGCTGAATTTTCTGACTTTATGGTATAAATATACTTGTCATAGGCGCTAAAAATTTCATCTTTATGCTGTGCAAAATCATCTTCTTTGAAATCATTATTCCAACAGCAACTTGTACTTACCACCAATTCAACCTTTTGAAGCAAACTATCCTTAAATAGAAATCTTTTTTGAGATAATATCTTTATAAAACCTTCTTTTTCCTCAATCTTAGTGATATAAAGACTATCATTATTGGGGAAAATTTCTAAATCTTTGTAAGCATTGAATCTTTTTTGAATATCCTTAATCGTAGATGCGCCTAATACAAACGATTTTTCATGGATAAATCCCTTACATAAGCCTTTATGACGCATTCTTACGCACGATAAAAATGTAAATGGAATCAATATACATATGGCTATAATTATTTTTCTACTTGAAATCTCCATTTTACGTTTTTTTGAGTTGTACCCTCTGTTGGTGCAAACTTTTCACTCTTCACTATTATATCTTGTAGCTCCCATAAAGAGTCAAAGGTGCTACTAATAGTAGGCACGAGCTGCAAGAAACGCACCAACAAGGAAGCATGTAATCATTAATGGCATTAATCATTAATCATTAATGGCATTAACCATTAACCATTATAATGGCTGAATTCGTCCCACCAAAGCCAAAGGAATTAGATAGAAAAGCTCGGATAGGCTGTTGGGTAGTTTGGGTGATGATATGGAGCTTTTGGGAGTCTTCATCAAGCGCTTCTATATTGATGTTCGGGGCGATAAAGTCGTTTTGCATCATCAGGATAGAATACACCAATTCACTGGCACCTGCCATCCAGCATTCGTGCCCTGTCATGGACTTGGTAGAGCTTACAGGGGTATGGCTGCCAAATAGTTGGTAGATAGCCTTTGCCTCATTGGCATCGCCTACAGGGGTGGAGGTGGCATGGGCATTGATGTAGTCTATGTCCTTGGCTTGCAGATGCGCATTGGCCAAGGCTCGTGCCATAGCGGTAGCAGGTCCCTCTACATTGGGGGTGGAGATATGCCCGCCATTGGAGGAGAAGCCGTAGCCCACAATCTCGGCCAAGATAGGCACGCCGCGTCGCTGCGCACTCTCATAAGTCTCTAAAACAAGGGTGGCAGCTCCTCCACTGGGTACCAGTCCGTCGCGCCCTGCATCAAACGGGCGGGAGGCCTGCTGGGGAGTGTCTTCGCGGGTGGAGAAAACCCCTAAGCCGTCAAAGCTGCCCATACTGTATTTGTTGGTCTCCTGTGCCCCTCCACATAGGATAACTTCCTGCATGCCACTTTGCAGCAGCAGATAGCCCAAGCCTACCGCATGGGAGCCGCTGGCACAAGCTGCACTGATGCTCATATTGACCCCTCTAAGACCAAAAAGGGTGGAGAGGTTCATCGTTACGGTAGAGTTCATCGTACGGAAGACCGCCCCAGAGCCTACAAGGGTGGTATCGCCCTTCTCGCGTATCTTGTCATTGGTAAGGATCACCGATTCGGCTACACTGTCATTCCCATAGAGGATACCCACTTCTTGGGCTTTGAGAAAATCAGGGTCTATACGTGCCTGAGAGAGTGCTTCCACGGTAGCCATATAAGCATATTCGCTCTCTTCTCCCATGGAGATTCGCTCCCGCCGCCCCAATACGCCCTTGAGTTGGGGGGCAGGCACATAGCCCGTCAAGGCAGAACGATAACCGTATGCCTTGCGCTCAGGATCAAAGATGATCCCCGATTTCCCTTCATATAAGGCGTCTCTTACCGCCTCTACAGATGTACCTATACAGGAATAAATCCCCATACCAGTAACCACAACACGATGACTCATAATAAGTGAAAAGTGAAGAATGAAAAGTGAAAAGTGAATAGTGAATAGTGAAAAGTGAAAAGTGAAAAGTGAAAAGTGAAAAGTGAAAAGTGAATAGTGAAAGGAGAGTTATTCACTATTCACTTTTCACTATTCACTTAATAAATTCTTCAATCTGGCTTTTTACCTTTTTCCAAAGTTTGTCCAAAGCATATTCGCTAGCCCACGCTACATGGGGGGTGAGTAGCACTCTGGGGTGAGCGGCTAGTTTCAGTAGGGGATCACCAGCTACAGGAGGTTCGCTCTCGAATACATCGGTGGCAAAGCCCAGTAGTAGCCCTGCTTCTAGCGCCTCATATACGGCTTGAGGATCTACCACCGCGCCACGGGCAACGTTGATTACTAGTGGCTTGCGCTTCATTTTGGCAATAGTACGAGCCGAGATAAGGTGGTGCGTTTGTTCGGTTAGTGGGGTGTTGAGCGAAATAACATCACTCTGAGCCAAGACAGTATCAAAGTCGGTATATTCTGCGTTGCGGGGTGCTTTGCCCTCACGTTCTGCCCAAAGGACACGCATACCAAAGGCTTTAGCACGCTCGGTAATAGCTTTGCCAATATTTCCAACCCCTATAATCCCCAAGGTACGGGTATGTAAGTCCAGAATAGAGGGTTCGGTAAGGCAAAAGCGTCCATCGGCCTGCCAAGAGCCGTCCGCTACGGCGGTATGGTAAGGTTTTAGCCCTCGCATAGCGGCCAAAAGGAGCATAAAGAAGTGTTCGGCTACACTCTCGGTGGAGTAGCCCACTACGTTCTTGACTTCAATGCCACGCTCCCCAGCGGCAACCTTGTTTATATTGTCGGTGCCGGTGGCAGTAAGTTGGATAAGCTTTAGCTGTGGGAGCTGCTCCATATGTTCTTTGCCTATTTTTACCTTGTTGGTGATGGCAATATCCGCCCCTTCCAAGTGGCTTACCACTTGGTCAGGACGGGTACTTTCATATACTACCCATTGGGTAATCCCCTCTGGAGGGGTTAGCTCCATTTGGGAAGATAGTGTGTTTCTGTCTAATATAACGGCTTTCATTAGTTCAATACGATATGATATTGTAAGATAAAGGCACCCTTACGACTATCTACTTCTTTCTGTAGGTTATACACAGGGCGGTTTTGGTAGCAGAAACTGAGCTTGTTGCTGTGCCCTTTGAAGAAAACATTCACACCAAGGTCATAAGCGATCATAGGGTCTTTAAGCCCGTCAAACTTGGAGTATTGAATACCAAAGTTAGGCTGTATGCGCGCATTGCAATTTTCACTCTTACCTAAGAGATATCCTCCTAATAGGCAGAAAGTACTTCCTGTTCCCATCATAGGATACTCATTACCTCCTCCGTTGAAATATCCAGTAGCACCTATATCAGCTACGTTGTTATTTCCTACATTTCTTACATAATCACGACCAAAATCGGTGAAATAGTAACCTGCATTGACCGTAATAGCATCATTGCGCTCGGAAAGAGGGGTGTCTAAGAACACTTCAGCAGAGAAGTTTTTGTAATCATAGTACTTAGGTACACCGCTTTGTAGCTCACTCATCATATCCTTTTGATATACACCACCTAAGGAGAGGTTCAACACCTTTTTAGCACCTATATAAGTGCCTGCTGTATAAGGAGTTTTGTTACTTTCTTTCTCCCAAAAGTCGTATTTGAGATGACCTGAATACTGTTTGTGAGGGGCATTTTTGGCATAGCCGACTACCCCTTCTTTCTCAGCGGTGGTAACCGCATAGGGACTTTTGATGGTAAATACATAACTTAGGTTTTGGATTTGTCCTTTAGCAAAGGCACCAAAGCTACGTACCACATCGTCATTCATACCTACAGTAAAGAGCGGGAAGGCAGGACCATCTAAGCCCATCATACTACCACTGGCTTTCATGGCATTACGGCTACCATTCCAACCAAACTTACCCAAACCAACGGTGAACTCAGGGGCAAATTGGTAGTCGGCATAGAGGTCAAGGATACCGATTTTGTCTTTGGCTTTGCTGGTAAAGTTGTAGTTGTTACCTCCGAAAAGTCCATATACATAGACCCTTGGGGTGAGTTGGCCTTGCACGCCTATACGCAAGCGGCGGATAGAGACATCGGTAATACGGCTTACCCCAGATCCATTGACCATGGTGTTGGGGTTGGCATCTATGTATCTTGCCCAAAGGGTAGCCGATACATTGGCCTTGATGTAGGTCTTGCCGTCCTCGCTAAGGTTTTTTCTGAGGTTCTCTTGGCTCCACATCAGTGAGGGAGCAAGCGCTAAAAGTAGAAATAATCTTTTCATATGTGTTTTATTTAGGGTTATAGATTCAGCTGCCTGTTATCAGTAGTCAGTGGCCAGTAGTCTGTTATCAGTAGTCAGCTCTGATTTCAGACTTCTGACCACTGAGGATTACTGATTAAAAAGTAAGATCAGCAGCACTTTCGTACACGATTTGTCTAATATCAGTTTTTGTACCTGTTTTCTTGTCGGTTTTTGTATAGGTTTTGAATGTACCTTTTACGGTAACTTCTTGTCCTTCTGTCTCAAGTTTGGTTCTGACTTCTTGAGAGAGGTTTTTTTCGTAATCCCTTACATAGAATTGGATAAGGGTACCGTCGGAGAATTTGAAATAAGATCTCTTATGTTTATTTTCTAGTTGTATAGTAATCGTACCATGGACTTTCACTACTTTTTCTTCTTGAAAGTCATTCACAGTAGCGGTGGAGGCTTCAAGTGTCACTACAGATTGTCCTGGATTAGGAGTAGGCTTTGCCTCTGGAGTTTTACCAAAAGTAAGGTCTGCTTCTTTTTCATAAACGATTTCCTTAACGATGGAACCATCTTTGGCTTTGAAATCAGTGAAAGTACCTACTACAGTAAGCTCTTGACCTGCGATTTTGAGTTTGTTTTTTGCCTCTTCAGTAAGAGCATCAAAAGTTTTCTTAGGAGCAAAGATTTGGATGAGTGTATTGTCAGAGAATTTGAAATAGGACTTATTTCCTTCAATGACAATATTACCATGAAGTTTTACAACTTTTCCTGCTTGATAGTCATTTACAGTAGCAGTGGAGGCTTCCAAAGTCACTACAGGTTGCTCTGGTTTTACCTCAGGAGTTTTACCAAAGGTAAGGTCAGCTTCGCTTTTGTAAAGGATTTCCTTAACAATGGAACCATCTTTGAGGGTGTAATCAGTGAAAGTACCTACTACAGTAAGCTCTTGTCCCACTGTTTTAAGTTTTTTGGTAGTCTCTTCTTTCAAATCTTTGAATGTAGGAGTAAAGATTTGCACCAAAGTTCCATCACTGAGTTTAAAGTAAGATCTATCATTGCTTACTTCGGCGATTTCTCCATGGAGTTTTACTTTCTCCTTTTTGTCTCGGTAGCTCTCATAGTCGGCTACTTTTAGGTCTTTTGCCTCTAGGGCAGTTGCTGGCTTATCCTCTGGCTTGTCTGTCGGTTTGCTGGGATCCACAGGAGGAATGCCATTCTTATCATCCTTACTACAGGATGCTAATAGCCCAAAAGAAAGGGCTAATAAAAGTAATTTTTTCATGTCGTTATAGTATTTAAATTGTTGTTAATTGTTAGTGCGAATCATACATACCCAGCTCCAAGCATTCACTGGCTTTGCTATTCACTTTTCATTTTTCATTCTTCACTGTTCACTATTCACTCTTTTTCTATTCCCTTTATATCATTGATATAGAACTGTGGGTTGTTGTTGTACATGGTCAGTACCCCTGTGATACGCAAGCGACCAGCGGGTACATGGTCTTTGATATAAGCGGCGTAGCTACTGGTAAGGAAGGGGAGTGTACCTCCTGCCTTATCGGTGAGTGTGTAAGTGGTATTATACTGATTATCGGAGGTGTGGAAGGTCTTTCCTACATCTTCGGTTTTGAAATATACCCCATCGAGTACTAGGAGCTTATTGGCTTGCGTACGTGCTTCAAATTGCAAATTGGTAAAAGTGGTAGCCAATTGGCTTATGGAAGCCTTCTCTCCTGTGAGGAGCAATACTTCGGGATACATAGCAGGGGTCAGGTGACCTATCTTGAGGTTACCCCCTGCGGTCTTGCCATAGCCATAGCCTACCTCCAAAAGGGAGTAACGGCTGGCATACCATACAGTGGTGCCTTTGAGCCGTACTTGTACTTTCGCTCCTACAGGGTACTCTCCGTAGAGTCCTTTTTTATCAATGGAAACGGCAATGGTGCCCGACTTATCAGCGGCTTGCACATATATTTTCTTATAGAAATTCCCCCCTTCATCGCTGGAGATTACATAGCCTTCGAAGGCATCGTTTTCCTCATAGGTAGCAAAGGAGGTAGTCGCCTTTGCTCTAAGGGCTTCATAGCTTATGGTACGTCCACTGAAAGCCTTGGCCTTGGCCACTTGCTCAGCGGCAAGGGCTGCCGTATCGGGAGTATCAAAACCTGAAACCTTGCTACAGGAAACACTTAGTGCGATAGGTAGGATAGCAAGTAATATCTTTTTCATGTCATTTACGTTTTAGCATTACAAACTTAAGGTTACATTTAGGTAAAAAGAGGTGCCATATCCTGTGAAATACTTATTGCCAAAGGTAGGATAGCCACTCTTGCGGTCTTTGATCATAGCCTGGTAATCACCCTTGCGTGCTTGCTCGAAGCCGTTGCTCTTGTATTGGGTATTTAGTAGGTTATTGACACTGGCAAAGACGTTGAGGAAATTCCCCTTGATACGCCAAGATTTGCCGGCAGTAGCATTGAGTAAAAACAATCCTGGTAGGCGTTCTTGGTGCAAAAGATTACGTACGGTATCCTCATCAATATTGGTATAACGGCTACCTGTATTGGGATCAAGGTAGATGTTCTCCGTACGCAAGCTAGGGGCGATACCTATGTAATTCTTATCAAAATAATTGGCCGTAAGGGCTACCCACCAGTAGTGAGGGCTTTGGTACTCTATGCCTAAGGAATACACATGCTCAGGGGCTTGGCCTGCATGGTAGTCCTTGAGGTAGCTCACAATAGGCTCACTCACCAAGCGCTTGTCGGAGGACTGGAACAAGAGAGGATTGTTAGTATAGGTGTATTGGTTGAGTGATACCACCGCAGAGGCTTTCCAAGAGGCGGTAAGGTCGTATTCTGCACCTAATTCCATACCAAAATGGAGCTTTTCAGCATCCAGCATGGTCTGGGTAAGAAAACCAGCTGACTCATCACCTAAGCGGGATTGGGTAAAGAAATAGCTCTTTTCGCTGCTGTGTTTTATCTGTGTGGCATAGCCTGTAAGTCGTGCCTTGAATGATGGAATACGAATGATGTAGCTACCATCCCATGTAAGTTGGTTCTCAGGTTGTATACGAGCGGGGAGTATGGAGTTAGAGTTACGAATGTTTACAAAAACGTTGTTAAGCGGTTGGGCTTCTTCAAAATACCCTGTGTTGAACTGGAGGATATGCCTACCTGTGATGCTGTACGTAAGGCCTGCCTTAGTACTTATCGTATTGAAATAGCGTTGTCCACTCATTCCTTTGGAATCGGTATAGACAGAGTTGTCGGCAAACATACCTTCGCGCTCATAATCCGTATGGGCTACGCGTCCTGCTACATAGAAGTCGGCACGGCCATACTTGAAGCGCAACTGCCCGAAGACATGAGCACGCTGAGTGCGGGTCTTGTAGTAGTATTGGTATTTGTCGCCTACCCCAAGGCGTAGGTTCTCTGCAGTGTCATAGTTCTCTCCCGAATAGTAACTCTTATTGAGAAAGTATTGACCGCCCAATAGGTCGTTAATTTGTGCGTAGTTCTCGGTACCAATATGCTGATAGGAGATTCCTCCATTGAAAGTGATATTAGGAGTAATCTTGGTAGTACCCAGTACATTGGCCGTAAGAGTTTGAGTGTCAATAATATCTTCGCTGAGGGTAAACATGCTTTCTCCGCCTGCAAGACTATTGGCTAAATAGAGTTTGTCCCAATCCAATTGCTTATGAGCTCTGAAATATTCTATTTGTTGTGCTGTCTTATAGTGAGCAAAGGGGTCACCTTCGCCTGTTTGGGCGTCATACATATTATAAAAATAAGTAGGCATATTGGTATAATAGGTAGGCTCAGGATTTTGAGATTTCACATATTGCAAATGGGTATCTCCTACTTGCCCAAACTGATAACCCAAGTGAGCAGTGAGCTTGGTGTTCCCCTTTTGGTAGGTATTGGAGAGGACAAAGAGCGGTTCGGCGATGCGCTTCATCTTGGCATTGCGCAACGTTCCTGCCTGATAGCCCCAATTGGGGTTGTAGTTCCTACCGCCCAAAGCGATGGCCTCTTGAGTTAGAGGAGCAGACTTGCCACGGTTGTTATAGGAGAAGATTCCCATCAGGTTGGTCTTGAAGTAAGGACTGGCCTTATATTCTACCGCTGCTGCAGCTCCATAGGCCTGATAGACCATACCTTCGGTGTTGGGGACAAGGAATGTTTTGCCATTGCCTCCACGATAAGAGCCTGAAACCATATAGCCCCAGCCACTGGGGAGGGTTCCTGTATTGTAGGTAACCATACCACGTCCAAAGTAGTTGCGATTGGTAGCAGTTCCTGTGATACGTAGGCCATTGCGCAGTTCCGAGGGTGCAATCGTATAGGAAGTATTACCGAATACCCCTCCGAAATCACTCTCTGAGGCTCCTACTCCTGTGGTAATCACTTGGCCACGCATGGCATCGTTAAGTCCGCCCCAGTTACTCCATTGAGGGCGGCCGGTCTCTACCTTGTTCATCGTAACCCCATTGACTAAGACCGTAGCGGCATTGCTCTGATAGCCACGAGGGCGGTAGAACACCGAACTAAAGTCATAGGCCGCACGGCGAAAATACAGGTCTTGAGAGGATTGTAGAAAGCCAGATATCATCTCAGGATTACCTTCCTCATCGTCCAACTGTTCGTCGGAGATACTTATGGTGTTATCTATCTGTTGGGCTCCTTGCGTATGGTTTTCCTTTTCCAATACAATAGTGGGTAGCTCCATAGCCGAGAGCAGCTCCACAGGCATCTTCTTCGTTAGATAGCCCTTAGCTGCGACCTCTAAGGTATAGAGTCCTTTGGGAAGGAGCAGTTCAAACTCTCCCCTGAAATCACTCACGGTATGCTGTTCTTGTCCTTCTACCACGATACGAGCCTCTGGCAAAGCTGTTTTTCCGTCACTAACGCTTCCTTTTAGAGGAACATGCTGCGAGAAGGCAAGGCTACAAGTGAGCATAAAGAAAGAAAAAATCAATGATTTCATTACGTTTTTTATTAAAAATGAGAACATTAAAAGTATATAAATTTGCTTGTACAAAATTACTCTTTTTTTTCTTAATAAACTATTTTAAAGTGTTAAAAATTAAATATTCTTTTTCACCTACAAATCAATAAGAGTAAAGCCAACTCCCACAACGGTTTGCTTATAGTTATAGTCAATTAAAGAGTCTCCATAACCATGAGAGGCTTGTAGGAAAAGGCGTAGATCTCGGTTAAGAGGTACGACCCAAGAAGCCTCTATATGTGCACGATTATGCTTGAAATTGAGGTTGTTACGCATAGAGATAGAAAGGGCTGTTTTGCCAATAGGAATAATGGAGGTAAGTCGGCAACGGCCAATGTAGTCCTCTATTTGGGGATTATCGTCTTCTACAGTGGTTTCAGTAAATCTTCTCCAAAGTTGGAAATTGAAAGTTACCCTCTCCCACTTGCCCAAGGCTGTTAGGATAAAGCGGTTCCAACTTCGTGAATGAGACGCTTCCTTGCCATTGGACTGGTGATTGATAGAAAGACCAAGCATTTTGAGCTTGAGATTACCTGCGGAAAAGTTGATCGGATAGGTAAAAATGAGTTCGGGTTCGTAGTTTAGTTCCCTAAAAGGGCGTGAAAGACCTCCGTTGTACATCTGCCAATAGGCCTGTTGGGTAAAGGCTACCCATACATCGCCTTTGGCAAAAGCATCTTGTAGGATCTTGGTTTTGAGGCTTACTTGGAATTTGAGTTCTACATTTTGGTATTTACGAGACTCTGGGATAGGGCGCCCAGAGTTGAGGCTTTGTGGCTGTTTGGTAGGGCAATCAGTAAAGCGTATAGGCATGATATACATGGGTTGGTACTCCATGATATGGAATGTACCTCGCTGATCCTGACGATCCAGCTCCCAGCTTTTGGACAAAGCGCGTTCTATATTAGCATCTGTAGCGGCAGTGCTAATGGAGTAGGGTAGCGGTAGGATCGTATCTATGATTGCTGTCTTTTGGATCGTATCTGTTGCCGTTTCTTGGCATAGCCCCATAAAAGGGAAAAAGGAGATAATAGGTAAAGAAAGTTTCATTAATAGTGTTGAGTTCTTAATTTTAAGTTGCCACTCTGAGCACAGACTACCGCCTGCTGACTACTGACTACAGAAAATATTTTGTCAGTTTCAAAAAAAGTTGTATCTTTGCCCCCGCAAATAGCGATGGTCTATGGTGTAATGGTAACACGACAGATTCTGGCTCTGTAATTCAAGGTTCGAGTCCTTGTAGACCAACAAATTAAGTGAAAAGTGAATAGTGAAAAACTATTCACTTTTTCACTTTTCATTTTTCTCTTAAAATACAGATATCTGTGTTTGCATAGTAAAACCTTCTAAGAACTTTACTCCGCGGTAGGAGTTGCCTTTTTCGTTCAGGCGTGGACTCCATACAGCTATGGCGTAGTGCCCAGGCATGATAGCGACGATACCCCCACCGACACCACTCTTGCCAGGGAGACCTACACGGAAGGCAAATTCGCCCGATTCGTCATAGAACCCACAGGTCTGCATGATGGCATTGATACGCTTGGTATAGACATGGGGGAGGATACGCTGCTGGTCGTGTAGGGTGATACCATCATTAGCCAAAAAAGTAAATATATAGGCCAAGGACTCACAAGTAAGCTCTATCGAACAGAGCTTAAAGTAGAAATCCAATACTCGCTCTGGCTCATTCTCTATATTTCCTAACGATTTTATATAATAACACAACGCAAAATTGCGGTAACCCACTTCCTTTTCAGAAATTGCAATCTGCTGGGAATAGTCTATTGTAGGATCATTGGCCAATTGGCGAACGAACTTGATAAACTCTTCTTCGGCATTCTTAAAATGGGAGAGCAGTATATCACAAATGACAATTGCTCCTGCGTTGATCAGAGGGTTACGGGGGATTCCATTGTTGGCCTCCAGCTGTAAAAGCGAGTTAAACGAAGTTCCTGAAGGCTCTACCGATACCCGTTCCCAAATACTATCTCCAAAGATATCGTACGCCATAGAGAGTGACAGCACTTTGGCTATACTCTGTATAGAAAATTTTTCTTGATAATCCCCAATACCAAAGGTTTTCCCGCTGAGGGTGTGGATGGCAATGCCAAACTTATCAGGGCTGACATTGAGCAATTCGGGAATATAGGTAGGTATTTTCCCTATGTTTTTCCCCTGATACACTTTGTTATAGATACCTGTGATGGTTTTGGCATAAGCCGTTTGCTCGTTCATGATGATAGTAATTAGTTGGTATAGTGTGTTTTTACTTAAAAGTGTTGATTGTCTGTCGGATAGCCACCAGTCGGGTCAAGAGGCCTTCGAGTAGGTCAAGGTGAAGCATATTTGCCCCATCGCTTTTGGCGTTGGCAGGGTCAAAATGGGTCTCTATGAAGATGCCATCTACTCCATTGACCACTCCAGCACGGGCGATGGTCTCAATCATTTCAGGGCGACCACCCGTTACTCCTGAACTTTGGTTGGGCTGTTGCAGAGAGTGGGTAACGTCCAGAATGACGGGGGCATATTGTTTCATAGTCGGGATACCACGGAAATCCACGATCATATCCTGATAGCCGAACATGGTTCCCCTATCGGTGATATACACCTTATCATTGCCGCTGTCCAAGACCTTCTGTACGGCATGCTTCATACTCTCAGGACTCATAAACTGTCCCTTTTTGAGATTGACTGTTTTGCCTGTTTTGGCCGCTGCCACTACAAGGTCGGTTTGTCTGACTAAGAATGCAGGAATTTGTAGGACATCTACATACTCGGCCGCCATAGCAGCGTCGCTCACCTCATGAATATCGGTTACGGTAGGGACACCAAAAGTCTGAGATACCTTTTGGAGTATTTTTAGTGCTTTTTCGTCACCTATACCCGTAAAGGAGTCTATACGACTACGATTTGCCTTTTTGAAACTACCCTTGAAGATATAGGGGATATCCAGTTTCTGAGTGATTTTTACAATTTTATCGGCTATACGCATAGCCATTTCCTCACCTTCTATGGCACAAGGGCCAGCCATGAGGAGAAAGTTATTATTTTTCAATGTTCAATGATTAATGTTCAATGTTCAATGATTAATGTTCAATGATTAATGAAGATAAGAATCATTAATCATTATTGGCATTAATCATTAGTAAATTACTCTCGGCTGCTTCCCATGAGTCTAAAGACCCAGTAAAGGAGTTGGGCGAGGGAGCCAAGGGCAGCTACCACATAGGTACGGGCAGCCCACTTGAGGGAGTCCTCTGCACCGGCGTATTCCTCACGGGTAACCATGTTTTTGCTCTTAAGCCAAGCCAAAGCGCGATTGCTGGCATCATACTCTACAGGGAGGGTGATAAAAGCAAACGCAGTAGAGATAGCAAAGAGGGCTACCCCTGCTACGGCTATCCAATAGCCAAAGCCCATCTTGGCTGCTGCTCCTAAGACAAACCCTACAATAATGAGTATATTGGAGAGGTTGGAGGAGATATTGACCGCAGGGACGAGCTTAGAACGAAGGTTCAGCCAAGCATAGGCCTGTGCATGTTGTACCGCATGGCCACACTCATGAGCGGCAACGGCAGCCGCAGCCGCATTACGCTGGTTGTATACTGCCTCGCTTAGGTTTACTGTTTTGTCTAAAGGATTATAATGGTCAGTAAGCTGACCAGGAACATGGGTTACCCTCACATCGTAGATACCATTGTCATGGAGCATCTTCTCGGCGATTTCCTTACCGCTCATGCCATTGCGTAGTTGTACATGGGAATAGTATTCGAACTTACTTTTTAAGCGATTGCTTACCAGCCAACTTACCAAAAATATGGCGCCTAAAATTACGTAGTATAAAATCATGTTTAATTGTCAATCATTAGAAATAGCCTCCTTTTTTCCTATCCTCCATGGCGGCTTCGGTAACGCGGTCGTCAATGCGGGTTTCACCACGTTCGGAGATACGGGAGGCGGATATTTCTCTTACCACTTCCTCAAGGGTAGCAGCGTTGCTCTCCACGGCAGCCGTACAGGTCATATCACCTACGGTGCGGTAGCGTACACGTTTGTTCAGGATTTGGTCGTTTTCATCTATCTGGATAAAAGGGGAGACAGCAATCAGGCGACCTTCGTGCTCAATCACGTCCCTATTGTGGGCAAAATAGATAGAAGGCAGTGCGATGTTTTCCTGTTGGATATAGCTCCATACATCTAACTCTGTCCAGTTGGAGATAGGGAACACACGTACGTTTTCCCCCTTATGGATACGTCCGTTGTAGATGTTCCACAGTTCGGGACGTTGGAGCTTGGGATCCCATTGGCCAAACTCGTCACGAACGGAGAAGAAGCGTTCTTTGGCACGTGCTTTTTCCTCATCACGGCGGGCACCCCCTATACAAGCGTCAAACTGGAACTCCTCAATGGTGTCCAAAAGGGTGTGGGTTTGTAGCCAGTTGCGAGAGGCAAACTTGCCCTTAGGTTCGGTCAGCCCCTTCGCCTTGATGGTATCTTCCACTTGGCGAACAATAAGCTCTGCCCCGATGCGCTCGGCTAAGGCATCACGGTAGGCAATTGCCTCAGGGAAGTTGTGTCCTGTGTCGATATGTACCAAAGGAAAAGGAATTTTCATAGGGGCAAAGGCCTTGATAGCCAAGTGCACTAAGGTAATAGAGTCCTTGCCGCCGCTGAACAGCAGGGCAGGACGCTCGAACTGCGCGGCTACTTCGCGCATGATATAAATACTTTCCGCTTCTAATTGCTTGAGATGATTCATTGTTAGTGATCAATGATTAATGATTAATGACAAGTGATTATTCTTTACTTTTCACTCTATTCGGTGATTCTAAATACGATAGGATAGTTATAGAGAATATTTACAGGCTTGCCTCTTAGTAAGGCTGGGGAGAGCTGAGGGAATCCGTCAAATATCCTACAGGCTTCTTCTTCCAAGAGGGGACTGCGTCCGTATATCTTTTTTATAGAAAGATGCCCTTCTTTATCTATCCTAAGGGCTACTATTACTCTGCCTTCAATCTTTTTTTCTACAGCTTCCTGAGGGTACCTAAGATTCTTTATTACCCATTGATCTAAAAAATTCTTGAAAGGTATTTCCTTTGTTTCTCCTGTAATTGTATCTGTTTGTACGTAATAAGGGTGTTTCTCTATCCGGAAAAAAGGAACCTCCTCCTCTTCTTGGGCATATAAAGAGAAAGCTCCGAAGAGCATTCCTATAAGAAATAAATACCTAATAGCTGTCATATATTTCTGTATTGAAAGGCAAAAGTACAATTTATTTTCTACATACACAAGAGAGTTGTTAGTTGTTAGTTGTCAGTGGTTAGTGGTCAGTGGTTAGTGGTTAGTCGTTAGTCACTGGTCACTAGTCGTTAGCTTGCGTATTTCCCTTTTTTGGAGAGTTCCCAAGAGTTGATGATATTCTGCCAGAGGATATAGCAACCTGGCCCTACGGTGGAAAGGGGGTGGAGGTAGGTGGTGGCAATCCATATGGCAAAGGCGGTGTTCTTCTGTCCTAACGACTGGCCGGCCTCAATGGTACAGCCAAGATGGCGACCTATCTTCCAGCCTACGGCGTATTGTAATAGACATAATACCAAGCCCGATAATCCGATAACAGCCAAGAAGCCAAGGCTCGTCTGGGCATTCATGATGTTCTTCAGGGTGGTACCTGTAACAATCATCAGCGAACAGCCCCATAGGTAAAAGGATAGGTCTGGGATGTGTATGAGCCATTGGTGGTACCTCCTTAGCGGTGGCAGGCTCTTGGTGAGTAAGGCGAGCAGCATGGGGACGACCAAGACGAGGAAGACCTTGTTGAGTATCAAAAGGAAAGCACTCCAAAAGGTGATGCCCGAAGCTGGCTCTATCAGTGGAAAGCAGATAGGAATCAGCAATACACACACCAGGTTGGAGAGGAAGGTGTAGGTAGTCATCTGTTCGAGATTGCCGCCTAGCTTGAGCGTTACTACCGCAGCGGCTGCCGCACAAGGGCTGATGGCACAGACCAATACACTCTCCGAGAGGATTAGTGCATCCCCCGAGAGTCTTAACAGCAGGATCATTCCCATGAGTAAACCTACAAAAAGTATTTGGAAGGCACTTGTCCAAATATGCCATCTGACCACTGCGATTTTTTTGAAATCTACCTTACAGAAAGTAACATAGAGAATCAGGAACATGAACAGTGGTAGTATGGCCTCAAAAATAGGTGCCAACTGCTGGGAAAGCCCTTCCAAGGCTTCCACATAATAAAAGATGAGATATACAACAGCTCCTATCCCCATAGAGACAGGCAGCGTCCATTCTTTGATAAAACGAAGCAAGATTCTAATGTTTAATGATTAATGTTTAATGACTCTTCACTGATTTGGGGTACAAATGTACGAAATTTTTATCATTAATCATTGCTGGCATTAATATTAATCATTAATCATTGCTGGCATTAATCATTAATCATTAATCATTGCTAGCATTAATCATTAATCATTAATCATTGCTGGCATTAATCATTAAATAAAAGTATTGTTAAAAACAAGCAACTTTGCTATTAAAAATGTAACTTTGTGTCCTTATTCCAAAATGTATCTTTTATGACTACCAACAACCCCAAAATTATTAGCGAAGGGCTTACTTATGATGATGTGCTCTTGGTGCCGCATTACTCAGAGGTACTCCCACGGGAGGTTTCTACACAGTCCTATTTTAGTAGGAATATTCCACTGAATGTGCCCATTGTCTCTGCGGCGATGGATACAGTGACCGAATCGGCTATGGCCATAGCAATTGCTCGCGAGGGGGGCATAGGGGTGCTCCACAAGAATATGACCATAGAGGAGCAAGCCCTACAAGTGAGAAAGGTCAAGCGTGCCGAAAGTGGTATGATCATAGACCCTGTGACACTTTCACTCACCTCTACAGTAGGTGATGCGAAACTCTGTATGAAAGAACATAGCATAGGGGGTATCCCTATCGTGGACGATGCAGGTATCCTTAAGGGGATTGTTACAAACCGAGATCTGCGTTTTGAACGCGATAAAAGCCGCCCTATTACCCAGGTGATGACAGGGGAAAACCTCATTACTGCACCTGAGGGTATCTCCATGAAAGATGCAGAAAAGATATTGGAAAGCCATAAGATAGAGAAACTTCCCGTAGTGAATAAGGACTACAAACTGGTGGGGCTGATTACCTTCCGCGATATAGCCAACCTGCAAAGCAAATCCGTTTCCAACAAAGATAGTATCGGTCGCCTACGTGTAGCGGCTGCCCTTGGGGTTACCCTCGATGCAGTAGAACGCGCCGAAGCCCTTGTACATGCTGGGGTGGATGCCGTGGTGATTGATACCGCTCATGGCCATACCCGCGGGGTGGTGGCTGTGCTTAAGAAAGTCAAAGAACGTTTTCCACAGTTGGATGTGGTAGTGGGTAATATAGCTACCGCAGAGGCTGCCATCTACTTAGCAGAGGCAGGAGCCGATGCGGTGAAAGTGGGTATAGGTCCTGGTTCTATTTGTACCACTCGTGTGGTGGCCGGGGTAGGCTATCCACAGCTCTCAGCAGTGATGCAAGTGGCTGCGGCACTAAAAGAAAACAACTTACAGATACCTGTAATTGCCGACGGGGGTATCCGCTATACAGGGGATATCGTCAAGGCTATTGCCGCAGGGGCTGACTGTGTGATGCTTGGTTCGCTCTTGGCGGGTATCAAGGAATCCCCAGGGGAGACCATTATCTTTGAGGGTAGGAAGTTCAAGTCCTACCGTGGTATGGGTTCCGTGGAGGCTATGCAACATGGTAGCAAAGACCGTTATTTCCAAGATGTGGAAGACGATATCAAAAAACTCGTTCCTGAAGGTATCGTAGGGCGAGTGCCTTATAAGGGCGAACTACAAGAGAGCATGCACCAGTTTATTGGGGGCTTACGTGCAGGTATGGGCTATTGCGGCGCTAAGGATATTGCGACGCTTAAGGAAATAGGTCGCTTTGTACGTATCACCGCCAGCGGTATTGCTGAAAGTCACCCACATAATGTCACCATTACTAAAGAAGCACCGAACTATTCAAGATAAAGAATAGTGACAAGTGACGAGTGACAAGTGACTAATAGAGAGTGAAAAGTGAAGAGTGTTTGCTTTTCACTCTTCACTCTTCACTCTTCACTTTTTATTATTCGCTTAATTAGTATTGGAACTCGATAGAACCAGCAGGTTTCTTTTGTGCATTTTCTTCTATAAAGTGTTTCTGAGAAGTAGGGTAGCCTTTGTCATTGTACACATACTCATAATATTGTTTAGTGACAAAAGTTTGATTATTTCTCACTTGGGTAGTTGTAGCGGTAAGCAAATTATTTCTACCTCTACTTTTTTCTATAAAATAATCAGGTAAAATTATCTTAGTAAGATTGTTCACCATAGGGTTATTTTTAGTGTCATAGGTATACTCAATCGTTTCTTTAGCAGAGGGGCTATAAGTAACCTCTTTCTTAACTACATTGCCACCTACCACTGTGTAGATTTTAAAAGAAGTATTTTCATCTGTTATCAATCCACTTGGTTTTTTTGTATAGGTTTTCTCCGTTACTGTAATACGATCACCATTATAGGTAAAATTGGTCTCTGTATATTTGGTACCTTCTACACGCTGGCCATTTTCTGTGGTTTGTATAGGTTCTGTTTTTAGCATGTTAGTGAGTTTGTCACCATCATAAGAATAGTTAGTGGTTATAGTTTTGACAACTTTCTTATAATCAGTGACACTCTTTACAAGTTTGGTTCCGTCATAAGAAAAGGTCTTTGTATAAAAATTATAGTTAGGATCATCACCTGTTCCTGTAGTTTCTATCTTTTTGATAAGGTTACCTTCATAAGTAATAATGTCTTTCTGAGTTCTTATAGGAGTGCCATTCTCATTATAGATCTCCATTTCAGAGGAAAGAATTTTTCCTCCTTCTATAAGTTGGACAGTTTTTGCTCCAATTTTCCCATTTTCATCTTTGTAGGTAACTTCCTTAGGATAAGTTCCTTCCTGAATGGTAGTGTCGTTTCCATTGTCTTCTTTTTTACAGCTAACGAGTGCTGCAATGGCCACAAGGCCTAGGATTACTTTTTTCATTTTTTATCTAATTTTTGATGTCTGCTTAATTGTTTAGTGATTAGTATTTTTCACTTATTTTTGAGCAAATGTACAATATATTTTTTAAATATCAATAGTTAGAAAAATGAAAAGTGAAAAACTTTTCACTTCATTAGAATTTTATTCCAAGTCCTACTGACAGAACAGCATTCTTAAAGTTGTTGTCGTTGCTGATAAGAGAGGTCTTGAAGAGGTTATCATTAGGGTCAAAGACATTGGTTAAGGAGTGGGTGTAGCGTGCTTCTACAAAGAGGCGACGGTTAAGGTTGAATCCCAATCCCGCACCTACTCCAAAGTCAAAGGAGTTATAAGAATCCTTGTCCAAGAGGGTGCCTATACGCACATTGGCGATGTAATTGTCTATTTCAGGTTTGCTCACAAGAAAGCCAAATTGTACCCCTCCTTGTAGGAAGAGTGGGCCGAGGTTTACTTTGGCCATTATAGGGATATTAAGGTAATCGAGCCTAATATCGGCATTATTAATATTAACACTCATACCAAAGCCTTTGAGTTCTCGTTTCCAAGCAACTCCTTGTCGGGAGAAAATAAGCTCTGGTTGTATGGAAAGCACATTGCTTATAGGCAGTTCTACCAAGCCGCCTATATAGAAACCACTAAGTCCCTCAATGGTAGAAAGGGAGGACGTTTCCCCGCTGAATGTGCTATAGTTGTACCCTGCTTTGACTCCAAAGTCTTGGCCGCGAACTTGTGAAAGACCACATACGGCCATGATGATTAAAAGCACAATTTTTCTCATTTTTTTAGTGTTTTATGGTCAATATTCTATTGATGTAAATGTGTATAAGCACAAGAATTACACCAGTTTTTGTAAGAAAAGTGAAGAGATTTTCACTCTTCACTTTTCATTTATTCACTTACATTAGAACTTTACTCCAAGTCCCAAAGAGAGTACAGCATTCTTGAAGTTATTATCATCGCTGATATGTGCATTCTTTAGGGAGTTGTTGTTAGGGTCAAGGGCATTGGTAAGGGAGTGGGTGTAGCGGGCTTCTACAAAGAAGTGCTGACTGAGATTGACGCCCAATCCTGCGCCTACTCCAAAATCAAAGGAGGCATAAGCGTCCTTGTCCACTTGTTCTGTTACACGTAGGCCATTGATGGTGCTGCTTGTCTCAGGCTTGCCTACCAAGAAACCAAACTGTACGCCTCCTTGTAGGAAGAGTGGGCCGAGATTCACTTTGGCCATTACAGGGATATTAAGATAGTCCAGTCTTAGGTCATTCTTTAGATTACCTTTGCCTAAAATAGGCACATTGTAATCTTTTTCCCAAGCGGCACCTTGTCGGGAGTAAATCACCTCTGGTTGGAGGGAAATGACATCGCCTAAGGGTAGTTCCAAAAGGGCACCGATATAGAAGCCACTAAGCCCTTTGAGTGTGTTGTCTTTGGCGACATCGCCATTGAAACTACTGTAGTTATACCCTCCTTTGAAACCAAAGTTTTGGGCATTTGCTTGTGTGAGACCGAAAATGGTTAGGGCAATTAAAAGTGCAATTTTTCTCATGTTTTTAAGTATTTTGCAGTCAATGTATTATTGACGCTGTTAATTCATTGAGAGTGTTGCAAAAACTATGCCAAGAATAATTGTTAATTGTCAATTGTTAATTGTTACCATAGTGGGTACAAAATCAGCTTCGTATAATATAAAATCAGCTTCGTATAGTATAGGTATTGGTTTACAAAGCATTGACAATTGACAATTAACAATTAACAATTATCAAAGGTTTCCTTTAAACTCATTGTTAATAAAGAACAGTAGTTTGTATTGGCCGCCTATTTGGTTTACGCGTATCCAGCTACCGGTGGGGGCGAGGTGGCCTGGTTTGCCCTCGTAGCGGCCATCGGGGTACTGTATAGACCAATAATTTTCGTCGCTATCTACCTTGTCCAAGGGGAGGAGTTCGCCTATATGCTTTTCACTAAGCTCAAAAGTAAAGGCGTTGTCCATGTTCTTGGGATCCGAGAGCGATATTACCAAGCGCTGGTTTGCAAGGGTATAGCCTACTCTTGGCTCAATCTTCGCGCCCTTATAGTATAAGCCAGAGGGGATACGCTCTACGAAGGTGAGCGTCTCATTGCCCTCGGCAGTATGTCCTTTGTAGGTAATGCGGTAGGCGATCACAAAGCGCTTGCCTGGGCTTACGGCACCTCCTTCTTTGATTTGTAGGTAGCTACCTGCCTCGGCGGTATGGCCTTCCTCTCCATAGATACGCCAAGAGGGTGAGAGTGCCCTGAACTCCCACGGTTGACCAGGAGGCACGATACCTTTTTCGGGTTGGCTTAGGTCTATTTTTTTGCCCAAGTGAGCCATATCTATTTGTATATACAACTCTTTTCCCTCTTTGCTGGTGAGGTAGAGTTGCAAGTCACTCCTTGAAAAAGCGCCTGCATCATAGGTAGTCGTGGCAGGGTAGAATGGAGTCTTGTCCAAACTAAAACCACGAGGGGGGATCTCAGGTAGCCCAGGTTCCTCTGGGTCTTCTTTGGCGCAGGCACCCACTAAGAGCGCACTTAGCGCGAAAATAATTGTCTTTTTCATAATGATTAATATTAATGCCAACAATGATTAATGATTAATGTCAACAAAGATTAATGATTTAAGTTTCGCAAGTTCTGTAACTTATTGATATTCAAAACCTCCCCCTACCCCCCTCCAAAGGGGGAATGAGATAGTTTATGGTTCTCAAGGAGTTATAGAAAGGACATTTCCCAGATTGATAGACAATTTTTATCTTTTTCAACGAATTTATTCCCCCTCTCGGAGGGGATAGTCCGTGAATACATGGAACGGAGTATGTGAGGGGAGGTTTTCTTTACAATATATTGATTATCAATCAATTATAAATCTAATTATAACCTAAAAATGACTTGCGAAACTTAAATTAATGATTAATGTCAACAATGATTAATGCCAACAATGATGAACATTAACCATTAATCATTAACCATTAATCGTTAATCATTGTCTTGAGTTCTCCTATATGTATAGTGCGTTTAAGGATTTTGCCGTCCTTGTCCAGAAGGATAGCGGTAGGAATCCAGCGAAGGGCATAGGTCTGGGCGGCGTTGGACTTCCATACTCCCTTGGCTAAGGCCTGTGGCCAGGTGTATTGGTCTTTGCTGATGGCCGCTTGCCAAGCATTGGTATCTTCGTCTAAGGATACGCTGAGGATTTCCAAACCTTTGTCCTTGTATTCTTTGTATAAGGCAACCAGCTCAGGACTTGCCTTGCGGCAGTCAGGACACCAAGATGCCCAAAAGTCTATCAAGAGTTTTTTGCCACGGAAGTCCTTGAGGGACACCTTTTTGCCTTGTGCATCTACTAAGTCTATTTCAGGGGCTTCCGCTCCTGGTTGTATTTTGGCCAACTGGGCTATGGCGGCATCTAATTCCTTCAAGTAAGGGTTGTCTTTGAGGGAGGCATCTAAGCCTTTGCGAAGCGCTACCAAGGTATCATAGTCGTATTTGTAGGCATTGCGTGCCAAGAAATAAGCCAAGTGTGGGGAGGTAGGCGCTTCTTTGATTTCTTTGTTTAGGTCTAAGGCATTATAGATAGCCATGCGGTTATAGCGTTCGAAAAGCTGAGCGGCATCGCTGGAGCGGAGAAACTCAAAATTCCAGTTAGGATTGAGAATCAGCTCCACGGGGGAGTTGTCCAAATATAGGTGAGCACGTGTACCACTGCCGTTCAAGCGTAGCGCATAGACCAAGGGTTCCTCTGTTTTTCCCTCAAAGCGGAAATGCCCTTGTGCATCAATAGCAGTTGAATCTACAGGGGTGTAAGCTCTATCTTTGTAGCGGTATAGAAAGATACGTGCCCCTTCAGGATGAACAGGAGTGGTTCCTTCAATCACATAGTGGTCGCCCGCCAAAGCGGCAGTTTCGGTAGTACTGGCAGCAGTACCTGCTTGCTGTTGGGTGTTCTGACACCCTATAAGCCCTAAGGCTAAAAGACTTATCAATTTCTTCATTACTTGATATTTTATTTAGCAGCAAAATTAGAAAAAAATGATAATACAGCAATGAATTTTAGTATATTTTTTTATTTTATTAATTGCTAGTCACTAGCCACTAGTCATTAGTCATTAGTCATTAGTCATTAGTCATTAGTCATTGGTCACTAGTAATCGGATCATTGAATATAGTTTTCGTGTCTATTTCCAAGGCGGGGAAAGTGGCTGAGTGCACCCATTCGCCTTCTACTACAGGGCGAGAAGCACTATAGAGACCGTCTTTTAGGACATAGATGGTGATGCTTCGCTCTTCGGGGCGGACGATCCAGTATTCAGGTACGCCTGCTTCTTGGTAGAGTTCGTATTTGTCCTTTAGGTCTCGCTGGGAATTACTGGGAGAGAGAATCTCTATAACCAAGTCAGGCGCCCCTAAGCAACCCCGACTGTCCAATTTCTCAGGATCACAGACTACACAGATGTCGGGTTGTAATACTGTGTATATCTGCTCATCAGCCTTCCCCTTCTGTGGCAAACGTACATCAAAGGGAGCGGCGAAGAGACGACATTTCTTATCTCTAAAGGCTACATATAACTCTCCAAAGAGTCTGCCAGATATACTTTGATGACGCATATTTGGAGCGGGACTCATTTTAAAAATTTTCCCGCGCAGCAATTCTATACGCTCAGAAAACTGCCAAAGCAGATAATCGGCATAGGTGTATAACTTGTTTAGATTCAGTTGGTTGATATTGGTTACCATAAAAGAGAATTAATTATTAGTCACTAATCACTGGTCACTAGTCATTAGTCATTGGTCACTAGTCATTATTTTAGTCCATTTCTTCTGTCAGTTTTTGGAAGGTCTCGCGGGCGGGGTGATGCAGGTAGAGCACCTTATAGACAGCATCGAGTATAGGGGTATAGGCAGGGGGGGATTGGCGTTGGTTGATCTTATAGGCATTTTCCACAGCGTAGTAGCCCTCGGCTACCATATTCATCTCCATAAAGGCGCTTCTAACGGAATAGCCCTTACCTATCATGCTACCAAAGAGGCGGTTACGGCTAAAAGCAGAATACCCCGTAACGAGTAAATCGCCCAAGTAGGCCGATTGGTTGATGTCGCGGGCGATGGGGTGAATAGCGTCCACATAGCGCTGCATCTCGCGGATAGCATTGCTCATCAGCACACTCTGGAAGTTGTCCCCATAGCCCAAACCATGGGCGATCCCTGCGGCGATGGCATAGATGTTCTTGAGCATAGCCCCATACTCTACTCCTATGATGTCCTCACTGATTTTGGTACGGATAAAAGGGCCGCGTAGTGCCTTGGCCATTTCCTCTGCCTTGAGAAGATCTTCGCAGGCTACCGTTAGGTAAGAGAGGCGTTCGAGCGCTACCTCCTCAGCATGGCAAGGGCCAGTGATCACCCCAATATTCATGGGGTTGATGCCGTAAGCCTCCATAAGGTGTTCGCCTACCACCAAGCCGGATTCGGGGACGATCCCTTTGATAGCCGAGAAGATGACCTTGTCCTTGAGTGGTATCGTGAGTTTGGAAAGCTCCGAAACCAAAAAAGCCGAAGGAATTACGAAAATCACATAATCCGCCCACGCCACGGCCTCATTGATGTTGCTGGTCAGATGGATTTTGTTCGTATGTAGTTCCACCGAGGAGAGGTAGTTAGGGTTATGTTTGTATTTTTTGATATGCGAGATAGCCAGATCGTTGCGCATATACCAAGTAATCTCAGGGAGGTTCTCACTGAGAATCTTTACGATAGCCGTCGCCCAGCTACCACCACCAAGTACTGTATATTTCATCATATTAGGTAAAAGGTAAAAAGTAATGAGGTAAAAGGTTTTGCCTGTTTTCAGTTATCAGATTCTAATCCCTAATTATTTACCTCTATTTTTTGTTGACAATTTTTACTACGGCCATAATCAGTGCGCCCATAGCCACGAAGCTCAAGAGGGTAGCCCACCAATATTGTAGGAATAAGTCCTTGAGTACCACGGCAAAGACGATAGCAAAGAGCAATAGGGTCGCCACTTCATTGGCCATACGTAGCTTGACCGAGCTGTAGCGGGTCTCTCCGCGTTGTAACTCCTTGAGTGTGCGCCAGCTCCAGTAATGATAAGCCAAGAGCAGGACGATGCCAAGGAGCTTGATATGCATCCACCCTTGGGTTAGGAACACCCACTGGAACGCCCATAATAGGTAGATGCCTGAAACCAGTATAATAACCAAGGCAGGCACGGTGATGATATTCCACAAACGCTCTTCCATAAACGAGTATTGCTTGTGTAGGATGTCGCGCTCTTGTCCCTCCTTGCCTTGTAAGGCCTCGGTATGATAAATGAGCAGGCGTACTATATAGAAAATCCCTGCAAAATAACTCACCACAAAGATGATGTGTATGGATTTAATAATGAGATACAAAATAATATCAGTTTTTAGTTTTAAGTTCTCTTTCAATTACTTCAGCGTGCAAATTTACGAAATTATCAATCAAAAGTCAAGAAAAGTTTTGAGTCTTGAGTTTTTAATTTTGAGTTACAATAGACTGACCATTGGCCACTGACTTCTGACCACTGTTAAATACTTAACACCATTTTTTATTGTATAAATTCTTACTTCTCACCCCTCTTTTCCTTGACTTCCCCGTTCTAAATGTTGTAATTTTGCACCCAGTTAGTTGTCAGATGTCAGTGGTCAGCTGTCAGTCATTAATCATTAATCATTGCTGGCATTAATCATTAATCATTAATCATCAGTCATTATGGAAGAGGCTTTAGAAATTCTTTGGACATACGCTCGTCGGAGCCTTTGGATAGCAATGGAGAGACTATAGTCCCTACCATCAACAATAGCATTGCCGCTATCCGTATCATTATGCGCTTAGAAGGATGGGCGTTGGGAAGTGAAAAGAGAAAAATGAATAGTGAAAAGCGGGCAACGCCTCCTTGTGCAACGTCTGATAAGCCAGCACGCGGTTGTAGGGGCAAAGTCCGCGAGAGCGGAGTATGTGAGCAATTCGCCCAAACAAAATTCGCCGAACCTGACACGACCAATAACGACAACGATGACGAATATACAGAGGGCGAATTGCCATTTGCCCCTACACCTGCTCAACACCAATATCTCCAACCCAATATATCTCACAACAATTACCCCTCCGAAGCCTGCGCCTGCTTAGTAGCCCCCTCGCCTTCTCAGAGGGGGCTGGGGGAGAGGAACTCCACCGCTGGCGCGAGCTTGCAGCTCGTGCCCCAAGAAAACCTCCTATCCTTTACCCGTCATACACTCCCTGCTTTTGCCCCCGCCCTTTTCCACATCGCTTATTACGAGGTGCTAACCCGCTTTGCTATGGGAGAAATCAAAAAGCTAATGATTACCATGCCCCCCCAACATGGCAAGAGCGAAGGAGCGACCCGCCGCTTGCCCGCTTTTGTCTTAGGGCAAGATCCTGACAAGCGCATTGCTATAGTCTCCTACAACGCTATCAAAGCGCGTAAATTTAATAGGGAACTCCAACGTATCATGGACGATGACCGCTATTATGAGTTGTTTCCACAAACGCTCCTCGCAGGTCAGGCAAGTTATCAGGAACAAGGAAGAAGAAGCCGCAACTATGCCCGCAACTCCGATGAGTGTGAGATTGTAGGCTACCAAGGCAGTTTCAAGACGATAGGCGTAGGAGGTTCCTTAACTGGCGAACCTGTGGATATGCTCATCATGGACGACTTGTACAAAGATGCTTCCTCAGCTTGGTCGCCAGTAATTCGTCAAAACGTGGCCGACTGGTACGATACGGTAGCCTCTACCCGTTTGCACAATGATAGCCAACAGTTGTTGGTCTTTACGCGCTGGCACATGGAAGATTTAGCAGGACGCTTGCTTGAACAAGAGGGGGTATATGACCCTATAGAAAACCAACAAGGTTGGCTACTCGTTAGCTTTCCCGCTATACAAAATAGACCCCCAAGCGAACAAGATCCAAGAGCAGAAGGCGAACCCCTATGGCCTGAACGACATAGTTTGGAAAAACTCTTAGAGATAAAAGGTCGCTCCCCAACTGTCTTTGAGAGTTTGTACCAACAGAATCCGCAACCCTCCCAAGGGTTGATGTACGAAGAGTTTAACTGTTATACCGACTTGCCTTCTCGTTCCTACTCCGTAGCATATATAGATGCGGCCGATAGTGGGGCGGATTACCTATGCGCTTTATTTTATAAGGAGGCAGAGGACGGCAACTATATTACAGATGTACTCTACACCAAAGACCCTATGGAGGTTACTGAAACAACCCTAACTTATATGTTGCAGCAACACCAGGTAGAGCGCTGTCATATTGAGAGCAACAACGGCGGCAACCTCTTTGTCAGCAACCTCCAACAACGCTCATGGGACACAGGCAACCGACTGACGCGCTTTAATCCGTTTCATCAGAATCAAAACAAAACAGCAAGGATTTTTGCGGCCTCGGCATCGGTACAAAAGCTGATTAAAATGCCTTTGGACTGGAAAAAGCGCTTCCCTAAGTTTGCCCGCGACCTCACGGGTTACCTCCGTGTAGGCACCAATGCCCATGACGATGCTCCTGATGCGCTCACTGGCTCCATAGAGTGTCGCCAGCCCCCCAAGAGGGTCAGCGTGGCGGAGATGTTTGGACTTCGGTAATGATTAATGTTTAATGATTAATGCCATTAATCTTTAGCGGTATTAATCATTAGTGGTATTAATCATTAACCATATATAGACATTAACCATTATTGCCATTAATCATTACTGGCATTAACAATTAACAATTAACAATTATGTTAGATATTTCTATACTCAAATCAGGGCGTAACGCCCCCTTACCTAATCCTGTAGAGGCGCAGAAAGCCCTCAACCCTGCCTTGCACCCCGTCAATGACCCCGTGCTGAGGCGAGATAAGCAGGTACAGACCTCCGAAGGCACACGCCTTGAGCGTGTTGCCCGCATTGCCTTGCCCTTACAGCAGCTTATCATCAAGCGCTCGGTAGCCTTCCTCTTTGGTACTCCTGTGCGCTATGAGTGTGATAGTGAGGACAAGCAGCACCAACAGGCCTACAAGGCTATCCTCAAAATCCTCGCCCAAGCCAAGGACAACAGCCTAAACCGACGTATTGCCCGTGCGACCTTTTCCTTTGGCGAATGTGCCGAGCTGTGGTACCCCGTCCCTACCGCTACCCACTATGACTATGGGTTCCCCTGCCAGTTCAAGCTCCGTTGCAGTCTGTTCTCGCCTGCTTTTGGCGATACGCTCTACCCTTATTTTGACGCTACTGGTGATATGACCGCTTTCTCCCGCGCCTATAAGAGCCTCAACCCTCAGGGAGAAAGCGTAGGGGAGCTTGCCGATTACTTTGAGACCTACACAGCCACCGAACATTACCTATGGCGTATGGTATCAGGTCAATACCTCTTAGAAGAGGGTTATCCCAAGCCCAATCCTATCGGTAAGATACCTATAGTATATGCCCACCAACCCCATAGGGAAACCCAAGAGGTAGATCCACTCATTGAGCGACTGGAACACCTCTTGTCCAATTTCGCCGAAACCAACGACTACCATGCCGCACCTAAGCTCTTTGTCACGGGCAACATACAGGGCTGGAGCCAGAAGGGCGAACCAGGGGCTATCATTGAGGGCGACAAGGACGCCTCCATGCAGTACATCTCTTGGCACAATGCCCCCGAATCGGTCAAGCTGGAGATGGACACCCTGCTGCGTATGATCTACACCCTCACCCAGACCCCCGACATCTCCTACCAAAGTGTCCAATCCATGTCGCCCCCATCGGGTGCCGCCCTCAAGCTCCTTTTCCTCGACGCCTCGCTCAAGGTGCAGGACAAGCGCGAAATCTTTGATGCCTACCTATCACGGCGCTTGGCCATTCTCAAGGCCTACCTCGCTCAGTTACATACACCCCTGAGGCAAGCCGCCGCCCAAGTGGAGATCACCGCACATATTCAAGAACTTATATAGTTTTGAGTTTTGAGTTCTTAGTTTTGAGTTAACTTAGAACTCAAAACTTACACTAACTCAAAACTCAAAATTTACAACTTACAACCAACTCAAAACTCAAAATTTACAACTTACAACTAACTCAAAACTCAAAATTTAAAACTCAAAACTCATATGTTATTTTTTCTCGTTCCCTTAGTCCTCTTGTATCATTCCGATACGTCCATAGCCTTGCGTGATAGGCTGTATTACCTATGGCAAACGCTCTCTCGCAGCGCCCCTGTTATGCTCCTATACCGCTACTTCCACTCTTGGCAACAGACCCATGAGGCTTTTCTGGTAGCTTTGGGAGTAGCCCTTGTGGTCAATATGTTTGTCGGGGTCGCCTACCACCTGCGCCAGCGTACTTTTTCCTTGTCGGAGCTGTTAAAGAAAAGCGCCCAGATGCTTGGGGTCATCGCTGCGGTATATATACTCTTGGCACTGCTAAAAGTCCCTTTGGCCGAGAGCCACACAGGCGAACTCTTTGAGAGCAGCCTCCAGCTGATGACCCTGCTATACCCAGTGAGCAAGGCCGTCAAGAACATCTTTGTCCTCACCCATGGCAAGTATCCCCCCGCTTGGGTGATGAAGGCGCTCTATAACTATGAAAAAGAAGGAAAACTCAAGGAATTTTTTAATAATGACAAATGATAAATCAATCATAGATTTTTACTAACTTTGTACCTAAAAATAAAACCAATATGAAACACATAATACTTATACTCCTCTTAGGAACTTATTCTTTAGCATTTGCACAAAAAAAAATAGAAGGTCTATGGTATCTCTTTGATCTCTTTGGAGAGAAACCCTCCATGGAGATGTTCCGTTTAGAAAGACAAACCCAAGAAAGATCAGGTTATCGCATAGAATTAGATAAGGATAAGACTTTTTATAGTACTTATTTTGCCCCTTGTGGACTGGATTGTTTTGTCAATACTAGGGGTAAGTTCCTGATTTTCAATATACCTCAGTCGCTTAGGATTAGAATGGCAGTCGCTTAGGGTTAGAAATTCTGTCTTTTTTCAAAGCACATAAAAAAAGACTATAAGTAGTTAAACAATATTATTTTTTTGCGACTAATAGGATTTTTTTATTAGATTTGCAGTCGCATACAATAGGGGTGTAAATTAGAATTTAAATAATATTGTTTTTTATAAATATCATATTTATTTGCTATGGAAAAAAAGAAAAAGCATACAAACTTGCAGATTACCAATTAAACAAAGAAAATCCTTTCCTTAAGCAAGCACTTGAAGTTATACAAGAGAATGTAGTGAAGAGGTATAAAACGGCTTCCAAAACATCTCAGAATGCAATACTACAAGCTATTGACCCTAATACAGGAGAACTATTGGGGCATACTCAATTTATTAGGCAGATAGAATTAGATGAACAGCAATTCGCTAAAGTTTATTTGAGTGGTTTCCCTAAATTCTTTGAACTAAAGCCTCAAGCCATTAAAGTATTTGGATATATTCTCAATCAATTGACACCAAATAAGGACGAATTTATATTTATATTGGAAGATTGTATGGAATATACTGGTTATAAGGCTAAAAGTTCCGTATTCATAGGCTTAGGCTCATTAGTAGAATACGAGATTATAGCAAGGGGAAGAGCTGACAACTTATATTACATTAATCCAATGGTATTTTTTAATGGGGACAGAATAACTTTTGCCAATACGTATGTGAAGAAAAAGAAACCAAAACAAAAGATAGACCCCAAACAATTGGAATTTGAATTCCCCGATTTTCCTAAGGTTGAACCTAACAAAGCTTTTTAATATGAATACAATCTTAAAGGAGAGCGAAAGGCAAGTATTATCTGAGTTCTTCGCAAATCAAACTAGGCTAAGCGAAAGAGGTCAATCCCTATTAGATTGCGAATAAATAAAAAATTATTATCTTTGCACTGTCTATGGAACTAACACTGTCACCAACAGAAATAGAGGAACTTAGAAAGCTCCAACGCAACTTGCAAGGTCGCT
>ERZ773087.454-NODE-454-length-30379-cov-7.759201_pt1 | contig 30379 bp, 39 predicted proteins | sample MGYA00511375_ERZ773087 | MGnify/ENA primary metagenome ERZ773087 (study PRJEB29015, sample SAMEA2737995) | human oral metagenome | biome: human oral; feature: human-associated habitat; material: dental | place: China | collected 2063 ...
AATTTATAGATAAAATTTAAATATTTTTAGTTTTTTTGACGAAGATGAATGACCTACCTGAACTGTAACAATAAAAACTCCTATTATCTTACTAACTTGCTTCTTATACTTGACTTAAAAATATAAGCAAGTATAATTTTAATGAAAAGACAGGTGTACTGACTCAATGATATTTAAACTGATTACTGTTTTGTATGTGTTGTAAAGCGCTAAAATGCCCGGCATCTTAGCCAAAATATCAACAGTTCGCTACACCGAAACTTCCCATGTGTATTTTATGTGTAGTATTTGCAAAACAATTGCCCGTAAAGAAAGGCTGTGCAAGGTACTATTTTCTTTTGATAAAACATACATCAATCATTTAACAATTTACAACTTGGGAGGATTCTTAAATTGATACTACTTTAAGGAGGATTTTATGCCGAACAATTATGCTTTTAGAGAGCAGCTACCTGTAGCCCCTCTAAAAATTGCAGCCTTGGAAAGCTGTAAGGAGCTTGCCAAAAAAGTTGATGAGTATATCGTTTCTTTTAGGCAAAATGACATCAAAGAGTTAGAGAAGAGACAGGAAAATCTACATTACAGAGGCTATGATGCAGCCTCATACCTTATGGATATTGCCTGTCCGAGATTTGGTACGGGAGAAGCTAAGGGAGTTATTAATGAATCGGCGCGTGGAAGTGATATTTTTGTTATGGTTGATGTAATGAACCATTCTTTAAACTATACAGTCAACGGATTTCATAATCATATGTCTCCCGATGACCATTTTCAAGATCTTAAAAGAATCATAGCCGCCAGTGTTTCTACAGCTCATAGGGTCAATGTTATTATGCCTTTTCTCTATGAAAGCAGGCAGCATAAAAGAACCAAAAGGGAATCTCTTGACTGTGCCTGTGCCTTGGAAGAGCTTGTAAACATGGGTGTAAGCAACATAATTACCTTTGATGCACATGACCCTAGAGTACAAAACTCTATTCCTTTACACGGTTTTGATAACTTTATGCCTACCTATCACTTTGTAAAGGCATTATTTAATAACATAGACGATCTTATAATAGACAAAGAACATCTTATGGTAATAAGTCCTGATGAGGGCGCTATGAACAGGGCTGTATACCTTGCTAATAACTTAGGTGTGGATATGGGTATGTTCTATAAGCGAAGAGATTATTCCAGGGTGGTTGACGGCAGAAATCCTATAGTCGCACATGAATTTTTAGGCAGCAGCGTCGAAGATAAGGTAGTAATAATAATGGATGATATGATAGCTTCAGGAGAGTCAATGCTTGATACTGCCAAAGAACTTAAAGACAGAAAAGCAAAGAAAGTAATAGTATGTGCTACTTTCGGGCTTTTTACAAACGGACTTTCAAAATTTGATGAGTTTCACAGAGCCGGATACATAGACTATGTATGTACAACCAACTTAAATTATAGAGACCCTGAAATATTTACAAAAGAGTGGTACATAGAAGCCGACCTAAGTAAATACCTTGCGGCTATAATAAACTCATTTAACCACGATGTACCTATAGGAACTGTACTCTCACCAACTTACAAACTACAAAAGATAGTAAAAAGTATTAATGCTAAAAAAGATGGATATGAGTACTTTGATACCATATCATAAAAAATAAATATTTCATATACAATCCCCCTACCTACGCTTACTCGGCTTATATGTACCTTGAGGCTTGGTAGGGGGATTTTAATTATTACAAGAAGCGGGTTCGGACTCTCTCTAATTGCTTTACTATATGTCTGGTGGCTTGGTAGGGCAATTTTTTTATAGCAAGAAGCGGCTTCGGATTCTCTCTCCACTCACCCCTTGCTTACTTGACTTTGATATGCTCTTTCGGCTTGGCAGGGCAAAATACTTCTGCAGGAAACATCCGCAGCGTCGGTACTTCTTTTCTGCAAACCTTAGGTGAAGCAGAAAAGTTAGTACCGCTACGCGAGGACTTAAGCGCAAGCGGTTTCCGAAAGAAGTATTTTTGCCCAAACTACCTCCCCTCTACTTCAAAGCCAAGAAAGCAGCCATATTCCCCCTTTGATCACCTGCATACCTATGTGAAAATAACTTATCATGATTACAATAAGTACAAATATCTGTCACATGAACATTCGATGGCTTTATACCGATATCCTCAAGTATTATCCTGTTCGCTTCCCACAAATCAAGCATATAGTGAGTCTCATCCTTAAACTTAAGTATACTTTCAAGGCTCTTTTCACTAAAAACTTTTCTAAACTTATCGCCGACTTCAAGTCCTACCTCATAACAATCCGCACATATACTGGGACCGACACAGGCTATCATATCTTCTGCCCTACTGCCGTAATTTGACTGCATGGCAGTAAATGTTTTTTCGGATATCTTCTCCACTGTTCCCCTCCAGCCGGAATGTGCAAGGCCTATAGCACTATTCTTAGTATCCAAAAGATATATGGGTACACAATCGGCAAAGAAGGTAACAAGACAGACTTCTTTTTCGTTTGTTATGAGTGCATCCACATCCCCGTATTCTCTTTTTCTTAGTATACCGCTACCTCTATGTTTACTTTCCACCTTAAGTACATTGGTTGTATGGGTCTGATAAGATAAAACCATATCTTCCACATCCACACCTAGAGCTTTGGATACTCTTTTATAGTTTTCAAGTACATTTTCATATGAGTTTTCCTTTGTAAAACTTAGATTCATACTGCTTAAGTAACCTGTACTTACCCCTCCCATTCTCGTGGAAAAAGCATGTTTTACAAGATTGGTAGCTTCAAGTGCGGGAAACTTAAGCAAACTTACCAAGTTAGCGTCTACTTCTTCTTTTAATCTTTCTTTATTATCTTTTCTGATCCATTCGGGCATACATACTCCTATCTAAAAAGCAGCTCTTAGCCAAGTGATTTCCTCACCTAAAATACTTACAACATCAAAACGAATATCAGATCTATATAAATTATTGATTTGCAAATATATAAAAGCCGTATCTTTGATTCTCTTTATTTTCTTTTTATTTACCGACTCTTCCGGTCTTCCGAAATCATCATTCTTTCTGTATTTAACTTCTACAAATACTATAGTTTCTTTATCCCTAGCTATAATATCAATTTCTCCGACTTTACTGTAAAAATTTTTTTCAATTATACTTAAGCCTTGTTTGACTAAAAAATCACTTGCTTTTTTCTCATATTCAAAGCCCTTTTTTCTTTTATTTTCCATCATCAGTAACAATATTTCCAACAAAACTTCTTCTATGTATCGGGCATAAGCCATGCTCCTTTATAGCAGCTATATGTTCCTTAGTTCCATAACCTTTATTCTTAGCAAACTTATATTCGGGGTAGAGACTGTCATACTCCACCATAAGCCTGTCCCTACTTACCTTTGCCACTATACTGGCTGCCGCTATACTTACCGACTTGGCATCTCCTTTTATAATTGATACCTGTTTTATATCTACTTCCGGTATATGTACGGCATCATTTAATAAAATATCAGGTTTTAACTTTAAGTTTGATATAGCTGCCCTCATTGCCTCATAAGTAGCATTAAGTATATTGATTTCATCTATTCTTGCAGGGCTTACAACACCTATACCATAGGCAACGGCGCTCTCACAAATCTCCTTATCCAAGGCTTCTCTTTTCTTTTCCGAAAGCTTTTTTGAGTCATTAAGGTATAGGATCTGCTTATTTTTGTCAAGTATTACACAGGCAGCTACCACAGGTCCGGCTAATGGACCTCTTCCCACCTCATCAACTCCGGCTATATATGTATATGCCTTGTATTTTTCTTCAAACTCCTGCATAGTCTTAAGTCTTTCAAGCTCTAGGGCAAGCTTTTCCTGTAACTTTTTTTGCTTATCTTCTTTCATTACTCTACTTCCTTCGGCTTTTCCAAGCTTATTTTACCGAGCTTTCCTTCTCTAAAATCCTGTATCAGTATTGCGGCAGCCTTTTCATAATCATACTCATTTCCCTTTTTAAGACAGGAGCGTTTAATTGCTATTTCTTTAAGCACCTCTTCTACAGTATTTCCTGCTATATCATATCTTTCTTTTAGTAGGCTTTCATCATTTTTAAAACACCATTCTATAAATGCGGATGCAAGCTCTGTAGTATCGACTATCATATCGTTGATAGAGCCTATAAAAGCAATCATTTCTCCGGTATGTTCATCTTCAAACTTCGGCCAAAGTATACCGGGAGTATCTAAAAGCTCAACCGACTTATTGATCCTGATCCACTGATTGCCCTTGGTTACACCGGGTTTGTTGCCGGTTTTTGCCATAGCTTTTCCTACTATAGAATTAATAAGTGTGGACTTTCCTACATTAGGTATGCCTGTGATCATAGTCCTTACCGGACGATTCTTTATCCCCCTTTTAAGGTCTCTTTCTCTTTTTTCCTTTGCGGCGATTTCTATAAGAGGCATAAGTTTTTTGGTAAATTGATTTTTTCTTGAGTCAAGCGTCATGCACAGACAACCTTTGGACTCATAATAATTAAGCCACTCTTTATTGACTCTCTCATCTGCCATATCGGCTTTATTAAGTATGATTATTCGTGATTTACCTATGGCAAGTTTTTCTATATCAGGGTTGGAAGTAGCCATAGGTGCTCTTGCATCAAGCATTTCTATAACTATATCTATTATTTTTATATCCTCTGACATAGCCCTTTTAGCCTTGGTCATATGCCCCGGATACCACTGAATTTTCATAAGTTCTCCTTATACAAAAGGACAATGCAAAAGCACTGTCCTTAGATTTTATTTCGTATTTACTTTACAGCTTCTTTAACCTTAGCAGCCTTTCCTACTCTTTCACGCAAGTAGTTAAGCTTAGCTCTTCTTACCTTACCTCTTCTTACAACCTCTATGTTGCCTATAAAAGGTGAGTGAAGCGGCCATGTCTTTTCAACGCCTATACCGTTAGAAAGCTTTCTTACGGTAAATGTCTCTCTTGCACCGCCGTTTTGTCTCTTAAGTACAGTACCTTCAAAAATCTGTACTCTCTCTCTGTTTCCTTCCTTGATCTTGTTGTGTACCTTTACAGTATCACCAACTCTGAATTCAGGAACCTCAGCCTTAAGCTGTGTAGCTTCAATACTTCTTATTATGTCGTTCATCTTATCCTCCTGTTAACTTGACATTCATAATCTAATAATTAGAAAAGAGGAATATCGCCTTTTACAACTTGATGAGTATAACATAATTTAGTAATTAAAACAAGTTATTTTTCTGTTAATGCCTTTGTTTCTCTTGCTATTGCAAGCTCTTCATTTGTAGGTACAAGCATTACCTTTACCTTTGAATCAGGTGTTGATATCAGAGTCAGCTTACCTCTTACATTGTTAGCCTCTTCATCTATCTTGATTCCGAGATATCCAAGATAAGAACATATAGTCTTTCTTCCAGGTATATCATTCTCGCCTATACCTGCAGTAAAGCAGATTGCATCAACTCCGTTCATAGCAGCAGTATAAGCTCCTATATACTTAGCCACTCTGTAGTGGAAAGCATCAAGTGCAATACGCGCAAGCTCATTGCCCTCTTCTATAGCATTTTCTATATCTCTAAAGTCGGAAGAAAGTCCGTTGGACATACCGTACACACCTGACTTCTTATTGAGTATATCAAGTATCTCGTTAATATCCTTACCCTCTTTGTTGGCAATAAATTGCATAACTCCCGGATCTATATCTCCCGATCTGGTTCCCATTATAAGTCCTTCAAGCGGTGTAAATCCCATAGAAGTATCCACACACTTTCCACCTATTGAAGCTGAAACTGAAGCACCGTTTCCAAGGTGGCATACTATAACCTTAGCTGTTTTAGGGTCGAGATTTCCGAACTTTATAGCCTCTCCTGACACGAACTTATGACTTGTTCCGTGAAAACCGTATCTTTTGATAGAATATTTTTCATAATATTCATGCGGTATAGCATATCTTGATGCCTTATCAGGTACTGAAGCACCGAATGCTGTATCAAATACTACTGCATTCTTAACACCCGGCATAACCTTTTCAACAGCCTCTATACCCATAAGATTTGCAGGATTGTGTAAAGGTCCAAGGTCAAAGCAATCACGAATACCCTGCTTTACATCTGCATCCACAAGTACCGACTCACTGTATTTCATACCTCCATGAACTACTCTGTGTCCAACTGCATGAATCTCATCAAGGCTCTTAATTACACCATGCTCACTGTCAATCAGCGCATCAAGCACCATCTTGATTGCTTCATTATGGCTTGGCATAGGATTTTCTATTATATGCTTATCCTTTCCGGCTGCCTGATGTGTAAGTTTTGATCCTTCTATTCCTATTCTCTCACAAAGTCCCTTAGCTATGACCTCTTCTGTATCCATATTTATAAGCTGATACTTAAGAGAAGAACTACCACAGTTAATTACTAAAATATTCATTTTACTTACTCCTCAATTATTTAATGTTTATTTATTAGTTATGTAAACTGCCAACTATATAAAGCCAATAGCCTCTTCTTTATAAAGCCGATATATTGTTTAGGCTCTTCTACTGATTTCTAATCGCACTTTATCATTATCACCGGTAAATATACCAAGCCTTCTTTTGCCAACTTATCTACTGTAAAATTAAAGCTATAAATTAACTATATTATTTTAGAAACTAATCTATAAATAAATGTATAAGCAAAATTTAGTTTAACTTATTTTACCGGCTTAATTACTTTAGTCTTATGCAACAACCTAACTATGCCTCACACTGTACTGCTGTTATGGCTACCACTCCTACGATATCTTCCCATGTACAACCTCTTGAAAGGTCATTGACCGGTCTTGCTATACCTTGGCAAATAGGTCCGTAAGCTTCGGCTTTAGCCAGTCTTTGAACTAATTTATATCCGATATTTCCGGCATCAAGATCAGGGAATACAAGTACATTTGCCTGACCTGCAACCGATGAACCCGGTGCCTTTGAACTTCCTACTCCTGCATCTATAGCCGCATCAAGCTGCAATTCTCCATCTAGACTCAGTTCCGGTGCCATTTCCTTAGCGATCCTTGTAGCTTCTATAACCTTATCTACATCCGGATGTTTTGCACTTCCCTTGGTTGAATGGCTGAGCATAGCCACCTTAGGCTCTGAGCCTACTAAGAGTTTGAAACTTTCTGCTGAGGATATAGCTATTTGTGCAAGCTTCTCAGGATCCGGATTTTGCTCAAGTCCGCTGTCGGCAAAAATAAATGCACCATGATCACCGTACTCACAGTCAGGCACTATCATTAAGAAAAATGCTGAAACTAATTTTGTATTAGGCTTAGTCTTTATAATCTGAAGACTTGGTCTTAATGTATCCGCTGTAGAGTGGCAAGCACCCGATACCATACCGTCAGCATCTCCGTTCTTTATCATAAGACAAGCATAGTAAGCATAGTCTGAAAGCATGATTCTCCTTGCTTCCTCATGGGTAAGTCCCTTAGCCTTTCTAAGCTCTACAAACAGATCCTCATACTGTTGAGTTTTTTCATAAGTGTGCGGATTGATTATAGTAGCCTTACTGATATCAAGACCCTTTGAATTTTCTGCAACTTCTTCAGGTGTACCTATGATTATAAGTTTTGCTATCCCCTCCTTAAGTATGGCTTCAGCTGCCTGAAATGTCCTTCTGTCCATGGACTCCGGAAGAACTATGGTTTTATTTAACCATTTAGCTCTTTCCCTAATCTGTTCCATAATGCTCATGTTTATAAAATCCCCTTTCAACCTATAATAAGTCATATCTTTATGAACTACTTAATTATAGTATATTTTGATGTAAAATTACAAGCACTTAAATAGGTTCTTTGTATAATTTTATTATATATTTCTGCAAATATATAAAGTCGACTGTTTACAGAATATACTATATGCCTCATATAGGCTTTATATATTATACAATCAACTTTATCTTAAGATGTTATTTTCTTATAATTAATAATAGTTATTGTAATATTTTACTTTTATACCTGAAAAACTTACATCTTACAATAAATGATAATATGTTTTTAAACACAAAGCACCTAAAATTTTAGATTAACTTACCTTCATAATTCATTATTTATGTAATATAAGATACGGCTGAAATGATAAAAAGCCAAAATATCTTTTACTTACTGTTATTGAACAATAAGTTCATCAAACATCAAAAATCCTGTATGAGATGAATTGCTTAGTGTGAAGTATGCAGTATATCTTTTTATAGGAACATAACCGGTATTACCATCATATTCAACAATATTTCCGCTGATTTTAGCCCTATTTCCTTCTATACTTACATCCATTCCTTCATAAGTTGGGTAGGCAATTCCTGCATCTCCGAAATCTCCACTGGCTAAAGTTACATACTCTCCTCCTTTGAGTGTTCCATACTTTGCAAATGCTCTTATATCACTTTCATTACTTGAACCTGTAAGATCTCTCATTATAGACATCAACTCTTCTTGATTCACTATATTATAATAATCACCTGATATTCGCTGCTTTCTTACCCTGGGATCCTTCTTATTGTATATATAGGCGTAAGTTAAAAATGCTTTATCCTTTGATGTAAGATTTTCTCTTCTTTTATGTACATTTGCACTTGTACTATTTGCATCATAAAAATCATACATTAACCATGTTACAATTGCATGCATATAATCCCTGTTTTTATCACTTTCAACATTTACATACTCACCGCTTGCACCTACCAGATATCCGTCTGGAGTTTTAGTATTTGTAAGCATGACTCCGTTTGAACCTAGGTAGTAGTTTCCTATCCATCTATTCTTTTGCATCTGTCCGGCTTGATCAAAATAATACCAAGCACCATCATTGTCCATAAACCATCCTGACCTTACATAAGTATTATCATCCCTAAGGTAAAACCAAGTACCTGATTGATTTATCCATTTCCCTGCAAATACAGGAATTGACAATACCACACTGAGTGCCATACCGATAAAAAATCCAACTATTTTTTTCATACTTTATCGCCCTCCTCTTAATAATATTTAATTTTATTATACAATTTTATTTATTAAGTTTCTATTATTATTAAGTTATTTTTTATTAACTTATGCTAAATCAATTGATTTTTTGATATATACTACCTGTAATATTTTACTGATTGACAGGAGGAGCTATGCAAATAAATCATGTTCCCAAAATACTCGGAATTATAGCTGAGTACAATCCCTTTCATTCGGGGCATCTTTATCAAATCAATAAGGCTAAGACTATATGTGCTGCCGATTATGTAGTAGTTATTATGAGCGGACATTTTACTCAGCGTGGCGAAGCGGCAATCTATGATCCTTACCTAAGAACAGAAATGGCTTTAAAAGCCGGTGTAGATGCCGTATATGAAATGCCTGCAGCGTTTTCCACTGCTTCTGCGGCAGATTTTGCCTTTTATGCAGTTAAGTTCTTAACTTTATTAAATGTCGATTATATATCCTTCGGAGTTGAAGATGCCGCCTTAGATGAACTTGAAAGCCTTGCCGGTGCTTTATTGAATGAAAGTTCAAGTTTTAAAAATCTGCTTAAAGAAAAACTTTCAGCAGGCTATAGCTATCCTTTGGCAAGAAAAGAGGCTCTTATAAATGAACTTGTAAATATTAAGCATTTTGATGCGGAAAGAATAAAAAATCTTTTATCAACTCCCAATAATATACTGGGACTTGAGTATGTCTACACAATAAAGAAAATAGGTTCTCACCTAAAGCCTGTATTGATCAAAAGAAAAGGTTCTTCCTATCACGATAAAGACATCGCCTATAGTAAAAACCACTCTTCCGCTACCGCTATCAGAAAATACTTAAGCACACATTCAGAACTTAAAGCACTTGAAAGCAGCCTTATGCCATCTTCTATAGAAATAATAAAAAAAGGCAAGCCTTTATTTGCTGATGATTTTAGGGGAAGTATAAGCAGAAAGCTTTATGACCTATGGTATAATGATATAGATCTATCCATATATAGCGATATTTCACCAAGTCTTTCCGACAGAATTTATAAGCTTAATAAAAACTACTCCGACTATGAGGAAATGGTAGCCTCAATAAAAAGTAAAGACTATACCTTTACCCGTATTTCAAGAGCACTGTCACATATATTGCTCAATATAAAAAAATCCGATATGGATATATATAAAGCTAATATCAAATACGCAAAGTTACTGGGATTTAGGAGGTCTTCGGGAAGCTTGCTTAAGCTTATAAAAGAACGCTCAAAGTTAATAAACATAACTAAGCCGGCAAATGCTTTTGAAATACTTAAAGTTGAAAGATTTGCTTATCAATTATTTATGAGCGAGATATATGCCTCATATATATATAACTCCATTTATTATGATAAGTATAAAACAGAGCTTAAAAATCCCTACTCCCGTGAAATAGTAATTGTATAACTCAAACTTCCCACACTCAAAATTGTGTCGGTATATTAAAGATCAATACTTCAGCTAACACAAATCAGCATTTTATTAGCTAAAATCTCGAAATTTCAATGTACCGCTCCAATTTTTAGCATGGGAAGTTTGAATTATTAATTATCAATAAAATCAAGTTTCTAAAACCCTATAATATATACTATTTTTATAAGAAATCGGGCTTAGATGTCTTGATTTTTTTTTATCTATATTGTAGGATATACTATATATTTTGTAATATTTCTATGTAATATATGTATTTAGTATAAAAAATGTAAAAAAATAGGAGGTGCTATCATGATTTACTTTGATAATGCTGCCACTTCAATGCATAAACCCAAAGAAGTTACCGATGCGATAGTTTTTGCTCTTAATCACTTCGGTAATGCTTCAAGAGGAGTATATGATGAAAGCTTGCAGGCAGATAGGCTTATATATGATGCAAGAAGTGAAATAGCCGAATTATTTAATGCGGGAAATCCCAGACAGGTGGCATTTAGCAAAAATTCTACAGAAAGCCTTAATATAGCTATTTTCGGTACTTTATCACCGGACGATCATGTTATCAGCAGTGTCAGCGAACATAACTCCGTACTAAGACCTTTGAATTATTTGCAGGACAGAGGTATGCAGCTAAGCTTTCTTCCCATAGATGAAAAAGGCAGAATCAAACTTGACTTAATACCCTCTCTTATACAAAAAAATACCAAAGCCATAGTCATAACCCATGCTTCCAATGTAAGCGGCAATATTACCGACTTATATGCAGTATCGAATTTTTGTAAAAAATATGATTTGATGTTGATAGTTGACGCTTCACAAACTGCCGGTTCAATAGATATAGATATGCAAGCCATGGGTATTGACATACTTTGCTTTACCGGACATAAGTCTTTGATGGGACCTCAGGGAATAGGAGGACTTTGTGTAAATGAAGCTACCTACATAAAACCTTTTATAGTAGGCGGAACGGGAATACACAGCTATGACAGATTACAACCCGAAAAAATGCCTACAAGACTTGAGTCGGGAACAATCAACTCTATAGGTATAGCCGGTCTTTTGGCAGCGGTAAGATATCTTAAAACTCAAAATGTAAGTACTTTGCATCAAAAGGCACTTGAAGTATCACAGTACTTTTATTCAAAGCTTAGTGAGTTTGAAGGTATAAAGTTTTATGGTGATTACGAAGCTTCCAACAGGGCTGCGATAGTAAGTTTTAATATAGCCGATATAGATTCCGCCTTGATAGGAAAAAGTCTGATAAGTGATTATAATATATCTACAAGAGTGGGTACCCACTGTGCTCCGCTTTTGCATATTGCTTTCGGCACTGATAAGCAGGGTATGGTAAGGTTCAGTTTTTCACACAATAATACCTTTGAAGAAGTTAATACTGCTATACAAGCATTAAAAAATATTATAAATACAAAGGAGGATTTGTAGTATGAGTTTAGATTCAAAAAAGGGATTATTTTCACTTGGTATCATAGCAGGTCTTGCTGCCATGATACTTGCTATGCAGGGGAATCCTAAAAATATGGCTATGTGTATAGCTTGTTTTATAAGAGACACCGCAGGTGCCTTTAAGCTTCACCAAGCAGAAGTCGTGCAGTATTTCAGACCTGAAATAGTCGGTATAGTACTTGGAGCTTTCCTTATATCATTATTTACCAAAGAGTACAGATCTACCGGCGGTTCTGCACCTGCTATCAGATTTTTACTCGGTGCGATCATGGTTATATGTGCTTTGGTTTTCCTCGGCTGTCCGTTGCGTATGGTTTTGAGGATGTCATCCGGTGATATAAGCGGTTATGTAGGTCTGGTAGGCTTCGCCCTCGGTGTAGGAACAGGCGCCTTCTTCTTAAAAAAAGGCTTCAGCCTCGGAAGATCCTATACTATAAAAAAAGAAAGCGGATATGTGCTTCCATTACTTATCACCGTAGCATTTTTAATAAGTCTTTTTGTACCTTCACTTTTTGCTTTTAGTGAAAAAGGACCCGGAAGTATGCATGCAGCCATAGGACTTTCCTTAGGAGCAGGTATAATATTCGGAGTAATAGCACAAAAAAGCAGAATGTGCTTTGCAGGATCTATCAGAGACATAATCCTTCTTAAGGATTTTAAATTAATCTCTGCAATCGGAGGTGTTTTTGTTGTAATGCTTATATACAATATAGTTTCCGGTAATTTCAAACTTGTAGCCTTCGGTCCTATAGCACATGCTCAAACCTTATGGAACATTCTTTCTATGTATGCCGTAGGTCTTTGTGCAGTACTTTTGGGAGGTTGTCCTTTAAGGCAGCTTATACTTGCAGGCAGCGGCTCTTCTGATGCCATAGTTACAGTTATAGGTATGTTTGTAGGTGCGGCTTTGGCACACAATTTCAGCCTTGCAGGTGCTCCGGCAAGCGCAGCTACAGCGGAAAAGGCAGCTTCTGCAGGAGGCCCCGGCATAAATGGACAAATATTTGTAATAGCGTCTATAATTATACTTTTAATCATAGCTTTTATAGGTATTAAGAAAAAAGAACAATAAGGAGATTTGATCATGAAAGAAATAGATGTGAGAGGACTTTCCTGTCCTGAACCTGTACTTATATTAAAAAGTGAAGTGGAGAAGTCTACAGACAAGTCTTATAAAGTACTTGCAAATGAGGCTCATACCGTTAAAAACCTTAAATTATATGCAGAATCGGTAGGCAAAAAAGTATCCGTCAAAGAAGTCGGTGATGAATACGAACTTACGGTGGAATAGATATGCATTTATACATAAGTTTTCACACCTCGGCAGAGGCTATGGCTACCGAAAAGGTAGCCAAACTTAATAATATAAACGGTAAGCTTGTTCCCCTTCCAAGGAGGATTTCTGCAAGTTGCGGCATAGCTTACGAGACGGATATTGCTTCTAAGGATCTGATCAAAAGAATATTAGAAGAAAATGATATAGAGTGGGATGAATTTATAGAGCTTTAACTATTTTTGTTCTAATTGCTATTTGACTTATGACGCAATTTACAGTACTATAAATGTAACTTATTGATAGGAGGTGGGAGTATGAAGGTACAAAATATATCTGATGTTAATGCTTTCTTTAAGATGATTGATGAGTGTAAAGGCACTGTTGAGCTGGTTTCAGACGAGGGAGACAGAATCAATCTAAAAAGCAAGCTTTCTCAATATCTTTCAATGGCAACTTTATTTTCTAACGGTTATATTGAAAAGCTCGATTTGGTAGCTCATGAGAAAGAAGATATAGAAAGAATTATCAAGTTTATGTATCAAGGAGAATAAAAAAAAGCTTGTAATCGGATTCGAACCGATGACCTACTCATTACGAATGAGTTGCGCTACCTACTGCGCTATACAAGCAAATGTTTTAAAAGCTGTCATAAAACTAAAATGATTTTATGGCAGTTTTTTATATTAATTTATACCGGTGTACTGTATCATTGATATCTGACCTTATTACCGCTTGTTAATAGATTATAACAATTTCATAAAGAGGATAAGCTCTCTTACTTTTTTTATACTGTATTAAAAAAGCTTTGAGTATATCACTCAAAGCTTTCATGACCAATCCGGGAATCGAACCCGGGTTTGCGCCGTGAGAGGGCGCCGTCTTAGCCGCTTGACCAATTGGCCTTGGTGTCCTAAGCACTTTGGTAGTATACATAAAAAAATTAAAACTGTCAAGTATTTATAAGAAAAAAATTAAAAATTTTAAAAAGTGCGGTCAAAAGCTTATTTTCACTGTGTTTCACTGTGAAAAAGCCTTATTGAAAAGCAGCATTTACTCTTACAACAATGAGTAAATACCACTTTTAACTTCACTAAAAATATAAAAAACTTCCATATGAGAAACAGCCTTTGTATAAAACTGTCACCATATGGAAGCAAATATCAAAAAGACATTACCTTGCTGTGATCTTCTTGCCATTTCCTCCTACTCGTATACCGTCAGGAGTGTATCCGCCCTCAAGCATAGCGCCGTCTCTTCCCAAATAATAATCTCCAACCCAATTATCTTTTACCATGTATCCATCTTCACCGAAATAATACCATTTACCATCTATCTTCTGCCATTTTGATACAGCCCAAGTACCGTTGTCATATGCATACCACCATGCATTACCTATATTGCTGTATCTCCACTCTCCTGCAAAGGATGTAAGAGGCAGTGCAAACATAATAGCTAAACTCATAGCTGCAGCTCTCAATATATACTTCATAATAAACTCTCCTTTCTTATATGAAGTATTATATAAAAAATGACTACAAATATATATATAATTTTGATGACAATTAAAAACAATTTGTTTAATCTTTAATTACCTAGGTACAAGATTTTTTCAAATTTAATTAATAATATTTTGTATAGATGTTGTTTAATTATTTAGGCTATAGGATTATTTTTATAACTCTACCTGCTTGGCATCCGCCCAAATTCTTTCCAGATTATAAAATATTCTATCCTCTTTGGTAAATAAATGTATTACAATATCGGAACAGTCAAGAAGTATCCATGTGGAATTCTTCGCACCTTCAACCTTGCGTATCTCCAAGTCTTCTTTTTCAAGTATGTCCTGTAAGTCATCAGATATCGCCTGTAATTGGTTAATATTATTAGCACTGCTTATTACAAAAAAATCCGCCAGACTTGATATCTCACTTATATCGAGCACTACCGTCTGCTCACCCTTTTTATCTTCTATAATATCGACTATTCGTTTTAACATTGCTTTCATCTTAATACCCTGACCCTTTCTCTTTAAGCCAATTATAACAGGCTAAACTCATACTGTTTACATACATATTTTCCTTATCCAAATACTCTATGGTAGACCTTATTATCTCATATAAGGCTTTGTCCATATCCTCAAATGCAAGTCTTCTTATACTATCAAGCTTTTCAAGCTTCTTTCTATTCGGTTCTATATAGTCGGCTATATAGACGATCTTATCCAAAATACTCATATCAGCCTTACCTGTAGTATGCCATCTGATTGCTGAAAGTACCTCTTCATCTTCCATAAGATACGCTTTCTTTGCCAAATGTTTACCATATATTGCATGTAATATACCGGGTGATTTAAGTTCATCCTCTAAAAGCTCTATACCGGCTTCCTTGCACAGTACTATAAGCTCTTTAGTGCTGTATGCCTTTGCACAGTCATGCAATATACCTGCAAGCTCAGCCTTATATATATCCGCACCGTACCTCATAGCCAAAGCGGAGGATATATAGGATACTCCCACACTGTGCTCATACCTTTTTTTAGGTAGTTGAGTTGATAATTTATCTTTTATAGCCGCTATATATTCTCTGTCCATTTCTTCTATCCTTTCAAAAGCTTTGATAATTCCCAAAGATAGTCTTTTACAAATACTTAGTTTTTATATAAGTTATTTTCCTTTATGTAATTATACACCTTTTGCGGCAAATATTCACTTGCATCTTCATTATTTGCTACCATTTCCCTAATCGTATGAGAAGATATATCCATTTCCTTAAAGTCTATGAATCTGATATCGGCAGAATATTTACTTCTTAATTTACCTGCCATACTTTCCATACTTAAGCTCTTATTCTCATACTCTCTTCCTGCTACCAAAAGCGTTGACAAACTCATTATAATATCCGGATTTTTCCAGCTTTCTATCTCATACAATGAGTCTGCACCTATAATAAAATACAAATTTATGTCTCTATAAAACTGTTTTAGTCTTTGCAAAGTATAATATGTATAATTTTTATCTATCTCACTTGATATACGCAGTTCAAAGTCGGAACACCTAAGGTATTCATAACCCTCAAGTGCAAGTTTTATCATGTCCATGCGTGTACTTATATCCGTTATATACTTATTGTCCTTATGAGGTGATTTAAGTGTCGGCATAAACCACACTTCATCAAGGTCAAATTCTTCCTTCGCTTCGACCGCCAGATTAATATGTGCCTTATGTACGGGATTGAAGGTACCCCCAAATATACCTATCTCTTCCATACTTATGCTTTAGCCTTCGGAAGCTTTATTTTTCTTTTTTCAGGCTCGTAGGCTTCCTTATATATAACTATTTTTTTACCTATTATTTGCACAAGCTCCGAATCCGTATGCTCGGCTATAGCATTTGCAATTTCCTTTATATCATCCGTACAATTCTTTAATACGGCTATCTTAATAAGTTCTCTTGCCTCAAGCGTCTCTTTAAGAGCATCCACTATTTCATCAGTCAAAGATGCCTTACCTATATGAAATATAGGGTCTAAAGACATGGCAAGACTTTTTAAGTAGCTTCTTTGTTTGCTGGTCATAAACTAATACCTGCCTTTTAATTTATTTATAATAATCAAATTCATATCCGTACATTCTGACTGTATCTTTGTCCTGTATACCCATTTCCTCAAGCTCATCTAAAATTCCGGAGGTCTTTAGGAACTTTTGGAAAAAGTCAAAGCCCTTTTCAGACTCAAGATTGGTATAACCGAACATTTTTTCTATACGAGGTCCTTCTACAACATATACTCCGTCCACTATCTCTATGGTATATGGGAGATCCTTGGTATCGCTGTAATCTACTTCAAATTCTTTCTCATATATTTTTACACTTCTGTCTATAGTTTTAAGCATATCACTTATAGCATAAATCAGCTCATTTATACCCTGTCCGGTAACTGATGATATGGGATATACTTTCATTTCCGGCTCAAAAGCCTCTTTTAGCCTCTCTATAGCCGTATCATCTGTCAAACTGTCTATTTTATTTGCCGCTATAAGCTGTTTTCTAGAAATAAGCTCCGGATTATAAGACTTTAACTCCTGCTGTATAACATTTATATCTTCTACCGGATCTCTACCCTCTATAGAAGCCACATCTACTACATTGAGCAGTACTTTGGTTCTTTCTATATGCCTAAGGAAGGCATGACCTAAACCTACGCCTTTAGCCGCACCTTCTATAAGTCCCGGAATATCAGCCATAACAAAACCGTCTCCATCAGGTAAGTCTACCACTCCCAGATGCGGATTTAATGTAGTAAAATGATAATTGGCAATTTTAGGTCTTGCATTGCTCACCCTTGATATAAGAGTTGATTTACCTACATTAGGAAAGCCTACCAATCCCACATCAGCTATTACCTTAAGCTCCAGCCTTACAAACATTTCCTTGCCATCCTGTCCGGGCTTTGCATACTTAGGAACCTGCATGGTAGCTGTAGCAAAGTTCATATTTCCAAGACCGCCTCTACCTCCTCTAAGTATGGTTTCTCTTTGATTATCTCCGGACATATCAGCTATTACCTTATCGGTTTCAAAATCTCTTATAATAGTTCCCTCAGGTACTTTGATAATAAGGTTATCGGCATCCTTACCCTTACACTTTCTTTTACTGCCGTTTTCTCCGTCTTTAGCTATATACTTTCTTATATGTCTGAAGTCCGACAGGGTATTAAGCCCCTTATCCACTTCAAATATTATATCTCCGCCTTTACCGCCGTCTCCGCCGTCAGGACCGCCTGCCGGAACATAAAGCTCTCTTCTGAAACTTACATGACCGTCTCCGCCCTTGCCTGACTTTATAAAAATTTTTGCACTATCCGCAAACATATATACCTATCTTTCTGACTTGATTTTTAGTTAAGAAATAAGGGCTGTCGCACAATAAAACCCTAGACAAGATTTCCTGTCTATAAGCTCTGTATGCAACAGCCCTCTTTTAAACGATATTATTGATTAGCAACCCTAGGGTATACAGAAACCTGCTTCTTGTCTCTGCCTTTTCTCTCAAAACGCACTACTCCGTCTACTGTAGCGAATAATGTATCATCACCGCCACGACCTACATTGTGTCCCGGATGTATCTTAGTACCACGCTGTCTGTAAAGAATATTACCGGCTAAAACAAACTGTCCATCTGCTCTCTTAGCACCTAATCTCTTAGACTCGGAATCACGACCGTTCTTTGTAGATCCGACTCCCTTTTTATGAGCAAATAATTGAAGGTTCATCTTTAACATATCATTTTACCTCCTTCGATTGTATTTTAATGTAACGATTGCCGTACTCTTTCTCAAGCTCCTTTATACCAAGTAGGTATGATCTGCTAAGCAAACTTGACTCAGGACTTATTCCTTCAACAAATTCAAATTCTATAAATCCGTCATTTGAGTCATACTTTATTTTATCCTTGGTATATGTTTCAACTGAATTAACGAAATTGATTGTAAGCGCCGAAAATGCGGCACATACTATGTCAGATCCCGCCTTGGCAAAACCTGCATGACCTGTTGCTTTAAGCTTGTAAAAGACTACATCTTCTTTTGTTATCAAAACCACCTTGATCATGAATTAAGCATTGATCTTGGTAATCTTTAACTCTGTAAATTGCTGTCTATGTCCGTTTTTCTTGTGGTAGCCTGTTTTTCTCTTATACTTATACACTACTACCTTCTTAGCCTTAGCTTCTCTGATAACTTCAGCTTCTACATTAGCTCCGGCAACTGTAGGTGTTCCTATTACAAGACTATCATTATTAAGTGCAAGTACAGACTCAAACTTATAGCTTGTACCTGCCTCAAGTCCTAACTTCTCTACTCTAATGATATCGCCCTCTTCTACCTTATATTGCTTACCGCCGCTTGCAATAATTGCGTACATCTTGGGTCCTCCTTCTTATCATTACTCGCCAATTTTGGTGCATAAATGCTTAAAACCTAATTGAGCGGCATACTGCGTAAGTATAACATTTCGCCTGATAACTGTCAAGCTGAGAAAATTGGACTTTTACTACATTTATAAGCCATATATGATAAAGTCCTACTATACCACAAATAAAAATGTCCTGTTTATAAAGGTAAAACTTGTTGATAGCAGAAAGCATTATAATTGTTTCATACTCCCGCTACTTCCCCACATAGATATACTCTATCACAACTTCACACACCTTCCCGTCTTTATCATATCCGAAGTATACCGGATATTCTCCGTCTCCGAATCCGCTTTGTATCATAGGTATGCTTAAATCAGTATTTGGTAGCGCAAAGTTTATCCAATCTCCCGCTTCTCTTTGGAACTTAGGGTTTGCTTCGTAACTTTTCTTAAATTCATCAGCGAAAAAATCATCATAGATATTGCCGTCAGGATTTGCTTTATACCACTCTTCCCCAAAATCGCAGTATTTATCCCTTGTTTCGACATCCACTATCGTTGCCAAACCTGCATCTACAAAGAAACCGAAAAATGAATTTTCATTTACATCTTCAAGATTTTCATTACCCTTTAAAGCATTTCTGTATATTAGAGCTTTCTCATCTGAAAACCTTACCCTTGTAGCGACATACCTATAATGATTTTCTTCTATCTTTACCACAAGGGTATCTATCGGAAATACTCCGACAGGAACTTTTTGCATATAAGGCTGCTCTTCTCTTTTAAGGTAGACTAAAGGATCTCTTACCAGTATACTGCCTGTTGGAAAGTTTACCTCTCCCATATTAAGCAGATAGAGCTCTTTCCCATCTATCTCCTTCTTATTAAATAACTCATCAAAGTCTATCGGTGATACTAAAATATCTTTAACCTTTTCATACTTTTCAAGCCAATCCTTTGCAATTTCCATGCTACACCTTCCCTTTTTGCTGTTTTAATAGCCTAAAATAGAATTCTTCCTCTTAAGTTTTTCCATATCAAAATTTGTATATTGATATCTTTTTATAAAGCTTATTTTACAATGCTTCTTATGCACTGTAAAGGCATATCATTTGGATACTTATACGATTTTGACAAGTACACTTTGCAGAAAGTATTGACAAGTATACTTGGCAGCATTATAATAAAGTTACGACAAGTATACTTGGCACAGTGTAAGGAGGTAATTATGAATAAGGATGAAATTTTAGAAAAAAGCAGACAGGAAAATAAACATAAAGATGAAATGGAAAAAGAGGTTTTCTTAAAAGCCGGACAAAGAAGTTGTGCTGTCGGAAGCATTATTTGTGCTCTTATAATTGTTCTTGAAACATTTTTTGCCGATCATGTAAACTTAAGTATATTAGCTTTATACTTTGCCATGACGGGCACTATGCTTCTTAGCAAGTATAGTAAACTTAAAAAAATCCATGAACTGATTTTCGGGTCTATACAGCTTGTTTTATCTGCTATTTGTATGGTGCTTTATATTATGAGACTTGTGAGGTAGAAAATGGACGAAAAATTAGTCTTAAAAAACAAACTTAAGGAAATACGAACCGAAAAGGGCTTATCCCAAGCTGAACTTGCTCAAATGGTCGGAGTATCCAGAAATACAATAAGCTCTATAGAAACAGGGCAATTCAATCCTACAGCAAAACTTGCACTTGTACTTTGCATTGCACTTGATAAAAAATTTGAAGAGATATTTTACTTTTAATACAAATGATGGTCTGTCTATCACATAAACCGTTACAAACATATCTTGCCTTAGACACGCTCCCGCTAACTTCGCCTCGCAGCGGTACTAAGCTTTATCTTCGCCTGACGGCTTGATAAAGCAAGTACCGGCGGTCTCAGATTGTCCTTTGGCAAGATAGTTTAACGGTTTATGTGGCTAAGGTACCCGCGGAGAGGGAGAGGTGTAAGTACACTTTTATCTAACGCCACATCCTCTATACGAACGACTGTTTTTAAGATTTGAATAAAAGTTGCTGCCACACATCCCCTCTTCCTCCCCTTAGTAACATAAACAATAGCTATTTATATACACCAAATTACTTATACAACTATTTCTTGCGGGCTGTCGATTACAGCATCACTCCCTCTCCATATACACAACTGCATACTGCACATCATCACCGTCAAAGTTCTCGGCAAGTATATCATCATTGACCTTATCAAGCATTCTTCCGTCAATATATACCTCATTATAAAGGAATGCCGTAAGCAAAATTTCATCTTCTCTGTCTATATCGATCACGCTCCAGTCTTCAGCACTTTTCCATGTATACACACCTTTTTCATCCATATAAATATCATAAAGTAGATTTAGGTACTTCTCAAATGTATAAAATTCTTTGATATCCAGTCCCATTTCATCAAGTTTTGTTCCAAGTCTGTACTCCGCCAGCAACTCTTCTTTTCTTTTATGTGATAGATAATTTTTATTAAACTTAAGCAAATTATATATGTGATCATCACTGATAAAAGAATTCTCCTTTATCAGTACTACTTTATTTTTATCATTCATTTTGAACTCCTTTTTAGTAGATTTAAGTGTGTATTACTTTACATCTGCTGTTATATTACAGCAGAAAATAATATTCCCTTTTTGTGTTTCATATAGATTAAGCATATAGCTTATTAAATTGTGAGTTTTTAAATATTACTTCTGATCCAGTTATCTAAAAAACACATTTGCTCCTTTGTGTGAAACCAATGTTCTCCTCCGCTCATAATTGTTATATTTGCATTTATTTTTTTAGAAAAATCAGTCATCGTACTAAATGATGTCATATTATCCTTTTTTCCATAAAGAATTTCAGTAGGTATATCCCAATATACCGGATTTCTTCTTACATAAGACAGATATTCCCAAGATAATGTTTCTCCAAAAGAAGTTTCTATTTCTTTTTTTATGCTAAGTTCTTCTTCTGACACATTTGCCCAAAGCATCATGTCTAAAATCAATCTTTCCATATCTACAATCGGCGATATTAACATGGCTTTTGTAATTTTTTTATCCGCTAAAGAAATTAGTGAAAAATACGCCCCTATACTGTTTGCAATTAGAATTGTTTTATTATATCGGGGTATAATAGAGTCGAAATAATTGACAAACTCAATTTTGGCATCCCACGGTTTTTCCGATTTATAATCAAATCCTATAATATCAAAATCTTCATTAAAAAACTTTCTATAGTACTTAGCTTCTTCTGCACTTCCTCCTTTACCATGAATATAAACCATTATATTTTTCATCTACTACCTCATCAATTCCAAACCTAATGTCATTTTATTTTAAGCAGACTCTCCGCCTCTTTACGATTTGGAAAGTAGCTGTCAAGAATAGTATAAAACCTTTTATTATGTCCCTTTTCAAACAAATGACTAAGTTCATGTACTATAACATATTCAAGGCATATAAGAGGCTTTTTAGCAAGTGCCAAACTAAGCCATATGCGCCTATCTTTAATATTGCAAGTTCCCCACCTTGTTTTCATATTTTTAATTCTAAACTCTAAAATTTCCAAATTCATTTCCTTTAAATATTTTTCAAAAAATAAAGTCGCCTTAGCCTTAAGTTCTTCCCTATAGAATTTATCAAGTATGGCTTTTCTTTTTTCAAGTCCCTCTTTTTTTTTAGTATATATAAGCAAGGTATCATTATCAATAACAACTGCTTGTCTATTTCCCGTTTTAATATCTAAACTGTATTCCCTCCCCCACAAAAGATGGTGACCTTCCCCTGAAACATACTCATAATTTATGTATTTAAGGTTGTTTTTATACTTTTTTACTGCCGCTGTTATTTTATCATATTCTTTTAAGATAAAATCTTCTATAACTTTCAACGAAACAGTTTTTGAGGCTCTCAGTCTTACACTTGCATCCTTGGCAGAAACACTAAGGTACATATACTTCATACCTTTTCTTCTCTCAATCAAGACATTGATATCTTTTACTTTTACATATTTTTTATCCATACGACTATTATAAGCAAGGGCTTTTGTTTTAGCAAATAAATTTATATAATGTATAAGTAGCAAATTAATATACTTATTTTGTTGCTATTATAGAGCTTTTTTCTACGCTTTTGCAAAATATTTTAATTGCCGCATTTTTAGAAGCAAATTTTAAGTGTGTTTTGAAAAAAGTGGGAAACAAATAAAAATGGAATATAAGAAGTCTTGTAAACACAGACTTAGATATTCCAAGAGACTATTACATAAGGAGAAAAAATGAATACCTATATTGAAAGCGTTAATTCAAATGAAATCCCATGGCACAGGCTTACTACTGTCTATAAAAGAGCTACTGATTTTCCAAAATTTCTTGATATTCTTTCTAAGATGGAAAGTATTGAAGAAGTCGATGAAGCCGGAGCTGAAATAGAAATTAATATTGAACACCAGTCAACTTTATGGCACTCAACTCCATTTGCACTTATCTTTCTTTTAAGGATTTTTAAATCCGCCTTGGATAAAGGTAAGGACAATAAGGTTGCGCTCTATCTTTCGGAACAATTATTGGAGCTTTTTACAAATATCGCCTTAGCCGTTCGTGGAATAGAAAGCTTGGAACACCCCGATCCGCTTCCGAATTTTTCCGATATGTTAAAAGAAGAATACCTTTGGTCAGAGGAGTATGATGAGGAGGAAGACGAAATGAGGTATGAAGACGGCGAGGTCTTTTCGGCGGACTTATTCTACAGCTTTTATTACTATTCCTATCAGGTTTTACTTTTCTCCAAGCCTTTGTTAAAACAGCTTGATAATAAAAAAGCAAGTGAACTTTATGGCTTATTACAGGACTTAAAAATTAGATAAACATAAAAAACTACCTATGTGCTTTAATAAATGCATACAGGTAGTTTTATTTCACAAAACTAAAAAGGAACCGACTGTATGTCCAGCCTCAGTTGAGCTGTTCTAAGTGTTCAATATCCGATAATTGAGTTACAGCTTGTAACCCAATTAAGTAATCATTATAAAAGATATACCAATATCTAATATGTTTTAAGTTTTCGGCTGAAAATCCTCTCTTGTCCGGAAATTCTTTTCTTAAATCACTACTCAATAATTTTAGAAAACTATCTCCCCAAGAATACTCTTTCTGTTTTTCTACTATTTCCTTACCTAAATTCCAATACAAGTCAAGCAATTCATAATTAACTTTTACTGCCGCTTTTAATTGACTATGTCTAACTTTTTCCTTTAAATCTGAAAGTAATTTTTTATACTCACCATCTCCTATGATAGCTATATCTTTTTTATCCATTTACACTTCTCCAATCTTGAATTATTTTATATTTTTATCATAATCAGCTTACAAACAATAAAATCTTTCTACCGTTACATCTTCAGTTTAGTCGATATAATTATACCAAAATATAGACTCTTTTATGGATTGTGATGACTGAATAAAGAAATTTTTCATAGTCTCGGTTCAGCTGTGCCGGAAGTTTTTACTTTTACTTTTGATTGTACGATATTATAACTAACTTATTAACTCTTTCCCAAAAACCACTTTATTATAACATTCTTTATTTTTATACCAATTTATTTTAAATCATTTTCCGCTTACGCTCAATATCCTGCCACCTATCCGTATTCTGTAGACAAAACTCCCTTACTTCTTTATGCTTATATCAAGAAAAGCATTTAACAAGTTTTATTAAAAATTTTAAGAAAAGGAGGTTTAGCATGAATATACTTTATGAGCCTGATGACAGTATTGCTTATGATACTGCATTAATAAAGACCAATAGCAAGTATCCGGATCTAAAGGGATTTTTGGATTATGCCAAATCTTATAATAACAAATTTGCGGTAAGAAAAGATGACAATACTTACTTAATGGACATAACTAAGTTTATAAGATTTTATTCCGGAGCTAAGTTAGTATATGCCCAGACTACGGAAGATGAGTTTCAGATTTCCAAAAGGCTCTATGAACTTGAAGAAAGTCTACCCCTACAATTTGTAAGGGTTTCCAATTCGGAGATTATCAACCTTGATTATGTGTCGAATTTTTCTTTAAGTGCAGGTGGCATTATAAATATTGTATTCAAAAATGGAGTAAGGACAAGTTCTTCCAGAAGATATCTAAAGAAAATAAAGGAGGTTTTATATCATGAAAAATAATATTATTTATCGCTTTGTATTCGGTATTTTTATAGGTATTGACATAGGTTTATTTATGTCTATCTTTTTTTCCTACATAGTCGGAAACGGCACTTATCAGCCGGCACCTACTGGATTTATAAGTCGTTTCCCCAATGAACTTAGTGCCATGCTTGTATCTATACTGATATGGGCTGCAATAGGCGCTTTGTTCTCCACTACAAGCCTTATATTTACACATACTGAATTTAGCATAACTAAAATGACCCTGTTGCATTGTGTTATAAACTATATAGTTTTTGTACCGCTGTCTATACTTGCCGGCTGGTATGGGTTTAACTTGGCTGAACTGGCATCATTTACTATAGTATACATCATCATATATGTTATTGTATGGTTTGTATTTATGTTTATAAATATGAAACATATAAGGGAAATCAATGCCAAGCTTAAGAAATAGTGTTTTATGTTTCATACTTGGCATCATTAGCGGTAATAGATAATCGAAGTTAATGCTAAGCTTGAAAATAGTATTTTTATAGGCTTATATGTACTTGCCGTAATAATAATTGACCAAGTATAAAAGCTTGGTCAATTATTATTTGCCCAAAGCGGATACGCATCTTTTGGGGTACTGTAAAACTAACGGTTAAAGCAAATTATACCCAACATAACACATACTACTGTTTCCTTATTTTAATCCGCATCTACCCATAGATGATATTTTTTACAGTGCAGACAAGTAAACAAATAACCGCAAAGCGAGCCGTCTTTTACAAGGTATTCCTCAACATCTTCAAATTCATTTTTTGTGGCATACTCCTCAAATACCTCATCTGCAATATCCATAGCCTTAAGCTCTTTGGTACCGACTGTTCCTAAATATGCACAATAATCACCGCAACAGGATAGCCAGTATTCTCCCTGCCAGCTTATATATCCCGGAGTACGGCAAAAAAGCTCTTCATCCTTTTCTTTATCAGGCTCACCTTTCCACTCGGCATCCTGAATAAAGGTGGCATCATATTTTTTTGCAGCTTCACCGCTCGAAATACATAGAGGACAAAGATATGAGACATTTTCAATACAATAGGGCATGGTAGAATAATAAACTGTACTTTTTTTATCACAGCAAGGGCAGGTCTTTGCCTCACCCTCTTTAAAAGCACCTGTACCTAAAGGATCCGGATGATAACGAAATTTAGGTAAATCTTTCAGACGCTCTCTTTTTGCAGATTCTTCCTCCTTTGTCAAAGGGCGTGGCAGGGCAAACTTATCGCCATGACTTTTGCTTAACTCCTGCAAGTAAGCTGATTTTTTTATTTGTTTCCTATCTCCTTTATTGCTAATGGTTAAAAACAGATTGTATGCACTCTCCATCATTCCCAATAAGCAGTAAACATCTACCAACACCTCTTTTGCTTCTTTTTCATTGATTACAGAAAGTCTGTCTGCAAATTGATATAGAGCTAATATACTTGATTTGTTACCATCTTTAAGTTTGTAATTCTCTTTTAAGCTTATAAATTCTTTCAAATATTCGTTCATCTTGTCTCCCTGTTTTATTTTAAGACTTTCAAACCTTAAATAAGTTATAGAAAAAAGACCGGAGTTTTTTATTGCATTCTAATACTCTCAAACTATTCAAGAAATTTTTCAATTTCCCTTTTAAGTTTGACTACCATATGAAATTACACTACTCTCAAACAAATAAGCATTTTATAGTTAGCCAATGTGGGTTTGACTACCATATGAAATTACACCCTTGTGTCAAGTATTGAATACATTTTTTCAAATTTCCAATCTGCTTTATTTCTATTTTAACTTCAACACCGGATTTTTCAAGAGGTTATTGATAAGGTCAGTGTAAATCATCTGATCGACCACTTCCGTTATGCTTGTGATTCTTTGTCCTGCATCTTTGGAAGACGCTCCGCAATGATAGATTTTCTGATGTTCGGTATTCCAGTCGATAATAATGTACCTGTCATGAAACCCTCCGCCTGATTTTTGGAATATTATCTTTCTAAACGGATATTCCTCACAAAAATCCTGATATTCAAGGGTATGAAGTCCTTTGCCTATGTTATCACTGAATATAATGACCTCTACCGATGAAGGAATATCTTTTAACAAGACCAAAGTTTTCACTCCAATATAGTTATCTACGATATAAATGCTCTTTTTCGCTATGCTGTAAATGTTCTTATAAGCGAGATTTGCTTCGATCGGCTGTCCATTCAAAAGTAAAAATCCGTATTTGAGCTGTGGATTGCTAAGGTCGAGAATCAAGTCAGACAGTTCAGATTTATGCACAACATTCCCTAAATTATCCACTAACCCTGCCACCTTATCTTCCACATCTCTTAAATCTCTTCTTAAATCCTGCATTTCCACGACATTACTTGTAATCTGCATCGAAAGCTGCAAAAACTCTCTTTTCCCAATCAACCCTTGATTTTCTACGATGTAGTCTTTCATTTGCTTGAAAGTGCGAATCAAGGCTTTACTCTGCTTGACTGCAAGCTCTCCTTTGAGAACTGTCATCAGCATATAGATTCCCTGCTCGGTAAAAGCAAAAGGCAAGTATCTTCTGCCTCCGGAACCAGCTTCCGATTTTGAGGTCGAAATTTTCGACCTCAAAATTTCCCATTCCTCTTTAGTGAGTTGAAACCTGAAATCATCATCAAATTTCTCAATATTATTTTTAACCTGCTCATTAAATCGCTTTGTTTCATACCCATAGATTTCGGCTAATTCAAAATCCAGCATAACCTTTTGTCCTCGGATTGTATAAATCCTATTTATAACCGAATCTTGACTTACAATCATCATTTCATCTTTTTTATCCATTTCATTATCCTCTTATTCAAATTTCCAATACATTTCATATACTCTATTGTATCATGATTTTACAAAATCAATCTCGATACCTTGAAAAAATTTAAAACTATACCGGTATACCTATCAGAACACAAGCACAATCTGGTTACATTCCAATTTGGTTATATTCCAATCAGAAAGACAAAAAATAAAACAAGCCATAGATGATACTTTACATTCCAATCTGGTTATATTCCAACAAGATACAAGAACATTGGGGAGTGTTTGTTTTTGCCTTTACATTCCAATCTGGTTATATTTCAACAATATTAAAGGTACAAAGTCCGCATACTCTCGCCTCTTTACATTCCACCCTTGTGTCAAGTATTGGATACATAAATTCTTATAATGAGTATAGACCCTGTATATTCCAAGGTACAATAACCCATTCTCCATTACATCTCCAAGGTACAGCGACTTCAGATTGCCCTTCACATCCTTTATAGATACAACCAAAAACTAACTCTGACTCTTTTAGTTTTTCTTTTTCTTCCCATCTTACTTTTACCACTACTTTTGATGAAGAACATCCCCTTTCTTCAATCTCTATTAACTCAAAAGAAATTAATTTCTTATTTCCAAAAAGTTCCCTACATTCTCCGGCTCTTTTTCCTTCAGATAAATTTACTGCAAACATTTCTTTTAGATATTTTGATAGTTCTCCGTAATTTTTAGCCTTCCAAGCATTTATCATATTAACAACAATCATAATGTATGGATATTCTGTATATTCTTCTACATTTCCGCAATTGGGAACATCTTTTCCAATACATACAATTCTTTTTTTCCATGCTTCAATTTCATGCTGAATTTCGTTATTAATATTTATTTGTTTTAGTGTTTCACTTATTGGTGGAGGATTTATAGCTTTATAATACTTTTCTTTTCTGTATTCTCCACTATTTTTCATTTTCATCCAATCTGCAACTGCAAACATTAGAGCTACCACTTTACAAGAAACATATTCATTCGCATAGTTCAAATCACGACCATGAAGAATACCATTCCTATATGGAATGTATATACTCTCAGGATTAGTTTTTCTTCGACTCTTATTAAATACTTTCTTGAGTTTTTCTAATCCATCACTACATCCAACAAGGCAATCCCATGCATCAATATTTGTTTCTTCTGAAAAAAATCCTTTACTTTTTGTAAAATCATTTACAGCTCCATCAATTATTATTAGTCCTAAAGGAACGCTTGAATAATACATTTCATTAAAATGGTTTTCAAAAAATGCTTGCAATAAGTTATATCTATCTGAAAATTCTTTTGAACTATTTTTTATCCAATGTGTAATCTCCTTAACATCTGATTTATAGTAATCTATCAGCATTTTTTCTGCACTTTCTAAACCACTTTCTTCAAATTTAGTATTACATTTTTTTATTAAATCCATACTCATACTATCATATGCACACCACCCGGAATCAGAAAATCTACTATTGAATTTGTCTGTCTGAATCAAAATCTCATCTAATTGTTTTTCAACTTCCTTTAGTCGCTTCCTTTGATTAGAATTAAGAAATATAGATAATAATTTCATTGATTTTATATCAGACTTAAGCTTATTCATGGAAACAAGATTTTTATTCAATTTTTATTACCTCCAGTGTTTAATATTATTTTAGCTATAAATCATTTTAGCTGCAATACCTGATTTTTCAAGAGCTTTTTTATTAGACCTGTATAGGATTTCTTGGTAAAGAAAAGAGGGAGGTGTGACTCAAAATGAGTCAAACCTCCCTAAGTTTTTACATAAAAAAAGATGGCTAACGACAACCATCTTTCTACGTTACATGTTATAATGTAACTATGCTTACAGTTAATTATTATAACGACTTTTTTGAAATAGGTCAACAGAAAATCAATTTTAACTTCTATGAATTGAGTTTGCCCAATGACGATCCTGTCTATACCCTAAAAAAAGTTATGGAGGAGTTAAATTTTTCCGGACTGTTAGCCAATTGTTCGGATAAGGGAAGAACCGGGTATAATCCAATCATGATGTATGCAGTTATTACTTATGCAAATATGCGAGGAGTACGCTCAATTGATCGTATTGTAGATTTATGTGAAAGAGATATTGCTTTTATCTGGCTTACTCAAGGGAGAAAGCCTAAAAGAGATGCTTTTTATGAATTTAAAGGCAAAAAACTTACTTCAGATATCCTTGATAATCTAAACTATCAGTTTATGAGACGATTACAAAAAGAAGGATTTGTAACATT